>Ga0256786_1000052_pt1 | contig 102141 bp, 91 predicted proteins | sample MC6MC0937MT_FD_186053 | JGI IMG/M metagenome (GOLD analysis project Ga0256786, IMG submission 186053) | Metatranscriptome of enriched soil aggregate microbial communities from Iowa State University, Ames, United States - MC6-MC0937-MT... | ecosystem: Environmental > Terrestrial > Soil >...
TCTGCAATAGTTTTTTGTAGAACTTATATTAAATTTGCAATAAATTATTCAAAAAGTATTCCAAAGATGATATATTCTAGAAACAGAAGACTAAGAGTGAATGAATCGATGAGAGGTTTGGTGAGAGAATGCAGTCTTTCAGTCAATGATTTTGTAATGCCAATTTTCGTGATGGAAGGCGAAAACAAGCAGGAAGCCATTGCTTCTATGCCCGGAATTTTCAGGCGAAGCATTGATCTAACCGTAAAAGAATGTAAAGAATTATTTTCTTTAGGTGTAAAAGCGGTCAATCTTTACATGAAAGTTTCTGATCATTTAAAAGATAATACCGGAAAAGAAGCGTGGAATAAAGATGGATTAATGCAAAATACCATTAAAGCAATCAAAGATGCAGTTCCTGAAATGGTAATTATGCCCGATGTAGCTTTAGATCCATACTCAATCTACGGTCACGACGGGATCATAGAAAACGGAAAAATCATTAACGATGCAACCAACGAAGCTTTGGCAAGAATGGCTGTATCACACGCAGAAGCCGGAGCTGACATTGTGGCGCCAAGTGATATGATGGATGGCAGAGTTTTGGCAATTCGTGAAGCTTTGGAAGAAAGCGGCTTTCATGATGTAGGAATTCTGAGTTATGCCGCAAAATACGCAAGTTCGTTTTACGGGCCCTTCAGAAGTGCTTTAGACAGTGCTCCAAAAGACAACATGGAAATTCCGAAAGATAAAAAGACCTATCAGATGGATTTTCACAATTCCCGTGAAGCTTTGAATGAAGTTTTTAAAGACGTGGAAGAAGGCGCAGATATTATCATGATTAAACCCGGACTTCCTTACCTGGATATTGTTGCAAAGGTTCGCGAAGCGATCGATCTTCCCATTGCAGTTTACAATGTGAGTGGCGAGTATGCCATGTTGAAAGCTGCGGCTCAAAACGGCTGGCTTGATAATGATAAAGCTATTATTGAAAGTTTAACATGCTTCAAAAGAGCAGGAGCAGATATGATTTTCACATATGCTGCGAAAGAAGCTGCAATGCTTTTAAATAAATAACATTTACCACAGAAGTCACAAAAGCTTTTTAAAAGTTTTCAAGCTATACAAATAAAAGTTCACATAAGTTTTCAAAGAATGGCTAATGTGAACTTTTTTATTTCTAAAATTAAAATCACTTATTTTGTGATTTTTTCGGATAAATTATTCTACATCAAAATCTTTTCCCTTTACAAATTTAGCGGCAAAAGGAGCCTGGTTTCCGGAATATTTTAATACGAAATGTTTTTTGGTATCGGTGTCAACTTTTGCTTCTACATTCACATTGGTTGTCTGGAAACTTACATCCAAACCGACTCCCGATTCTTTTTCAAGAAAAATCTCTACACTTTCAGCATAAAATAAAGAGGCGCTCAAGTAATTAAACTTTACATTTTTTCGGTACGTTTTAGATTTCGATTGGGTGAAAGCAGAATAGCTCTGAAGAATTTCAATTCCGGGCGGATCGATGTTTGTAATCCTTGATTTTGTAACGCCGTTTACCCGAACAGAAAAATTTTTAGCCTGATTGATATTCCCGTTAATGCCGATGTTAAATAAGGAGGGTAAAGCCAGACCATATTCAATCATACTGTCTTTTGTAAATTCAAAATCGGGTATCAATGCAGAATGTTTGGTGACACTCATCAGTTGATTTTTGATGTCAATAAGCTTTTGACCTGAAAAAAGATAGCCGATAAGATTATTATTGGTCGTGCGCCAGTTTCTGCCGTTCCATTCGTAGATTTCGCACAATAAAGTGTCTGCAGAAGAATGGGGAAGAAGATCAATATCCTGCCATTTGAAAACTTCCTTTGCATAAGGTCTTCTGTTGACAAGATTTATTCCTAAATCAAGCGCCATTAATTCGCTGAGCTGTTGATTGGTTGCCATATTTAATAATTAATGATTGGTGTTTTAAAATTATGAAATTATCCAGATTTCTAAGCATGAAATTTTAAGTTTAAATAAAAATAAATCTGCTGTATGTGTAAATTCCGGATATTATTAAATTTAAACTAACTAAAATCATTTGTCAGCATAATTTTAAAAAAGTAATTTAGGCCTATGAAAATTTACACCAAAACAGGAGACAAAGGTCAGACCGCTTTGTATGGCGGAACAAGAGTGTCGAAAGCCAGTGCAAGAGTTGACAGCTATGGAAATATTGATGAGTTGAATTCGTTTATAGGAATTTCAAAAAGTCATATTGAGGATGAAGAAGTTTTAAAACAGCTGAAAAAAATTCAGTTCGATTTGTTCACGGTAGGTTCTGAAGCCGCAACTCCTGTGGATAAATTGATGTTGGCCAACGGAAAATCTCGTCTTCCCTTAATTATTTCTGATACGGAAATTGAAGAATTGGAAAACTGGATGGATGCTTTTGAAGAAAAATTAGAACCGCTTCAATATTTTATTCTTCCCGGTGGTGGTAAATCGGCGACTTTTTTACATGCAGCCCGTACAATTTGCCGAAGAGCAGAGCGTTCTTTGGTTTTTTTGAATGAATCTGAAGAAGTGCGCCCTGAACTGATTAAATATCTGAACCGACTTTCAGATTACCTTTTTGTTCTGGCAAGATATATTTCGAAAATCAATAACGAGCCTGAAGAATACTGGAATCCGAATGAAAGATAAAGTATTACTCTTCATCAACGGAGATGCTCCGAAATCTTTCCCAGACTTAGAAAATTATAGCCTGATTGCCTGTACAGATGGCGCTTTTCACTATTTAAAAGACTTAGATTTTCCTTTAGATAAGCTTGATTTTATTTCCGGTGATTTTGATTCTCATTCAGGTTCGGATGAAAATATTTATCACGAAAAATTTATTCATACTCCGGATCAGGAACGAACAGATTTTCATAAAGCTTTAGAAATTATTCTTGAAAAAGGTTTTGATAATGTTGATGTTTTCGGTGGAAGTGGTGGAGAACAGGATCATTTTTTGGGTAATCTTACGGTAGCTTTTGGTTTTAAAGATCAGATGAATATTCAGTTTTATGACGAATTTTCAGAGTATTATTTCATTCCAAAATCGTTTTTGGCAAAGAAAATGAAAGGTAGAATTGTATCGTTATATCCTTTTCCTTTTGCAGAAAATATTATCACAAAAGGTTTGCAATGGCCTCTTGATAATATGAATGCAGATATGACAAAAGATATGATGATCAGAAATTTTGCGGTGAAAGATCATGTTTCTATAGAATATCAGAAAGGAGACCTGCTTTTTTTTGCAAGGAAGAAAAGGATGTAAATTCAACATACAGAATACGTTAAGAAAATCTGTTTTTCATAAATAAATATCATTTTTATTTTTAGGTTTAAATATAAACTTTAAGAAAAATTTAAACTAAAAAATCAAACTTTTTTAGCAATTTTGCATTCTTAATTCACTTGTTAGAAAATGAAAATAAAATACTCGGAACTTATTGATCAGACATTGTATTTTCCAACGGAAGAATTCAATGTTTCTGAGAACAATTTGTTGTTTCACGATATTCCTTTGATGGAAGTTGTTGAAAAGTTTGGAACTCCTTTAAAGGTAAGTTACCTCCCGAAGATTTCTCAGAATATTCAGAAAGCAAAAGGCTGGTTCAAGGAAGCTTTTGAGAAAATTGATTATAAAAAAAGCTACAGATATTGCTACTGTACAAAATCCAGCCATTTCAAATTCGTTATTGAAGAAGCCCTGAAAAACGATATTTCTATCGAAACATCTTCTGCGTATGATATGGATATTGTAAAATCTCTTTTCGGTGAAGGAAAAGTTGATAAAAATATTGAAGTAATCTGTAACGGTTTTAAAACCGATGATTATCTGGCTAAAATTTCAGACATGATCAATAATGGTTTTGAAAATATTACGCCGATCCTGGATAATTACCGCGAATTGGATAAGCTTACAGAAAGCATCGATACCACTTTCGACATCGGAATCAGAATTGCTTCTGAGGAAGAACCGAAATTCGAATTTTATACCTCTAGATTAGGAATCGGATACAAAGACATTATTCCTTACTATAGTCAGAAAATTGCAGAACATCCGAATGCAAGACTGAAAATGCTCCACTTTTTCATTAATACCGGAATCAAAGACACGGCGTATTATTGGAATGAATTGTACAAATGTCTTCGTGTTTATGCACGTTTGAAGAAAATTGCTCCCGAAGTTAATTCACTGAATATCGGTGGTGGTTTCCCAATCAAAACTTCTTTGAATTTTGATTACGATTACCAGTATATGGTAGAAGAAATTGTTTCTCAAATCAAAAAATTCTGCGAAGAAGAAGGGGTTGAAGAACCGAATATTTATACAGAATTTGGAAGTTTTACCGTAGGAGAGAGTGGTGCAAATCTGTATAAAATTATTTCTCAGAAACGTCAGAACGACAGAGAAAAATGGAATATGATCGATTCATCTTTCATGACAACGCTTCCTGATACCTGGGCGATTTCAAGACACTTTATCATGCTTCCGCTAAATCGTTGGGAAGATTCTTACGAAAGAGTTTTCTTAGGAGGTTTAACCTGTGATTCTGATGATTATTACAATTCTGAACAGCATACCAACGCGATTTATCTGCCTGTTTTCAGCGATACAAAACCTTTATACATAGGGTTTTTCCACACCGGAGCTTATCAGGAAACAATTGGTGGTTATGGCGGAGTTCATCACTGTCTGATGCCGCAACCAAGACATATTCTGATTCAGAAAGATGAAAACGGAGAGTTTCAATATGAAATTTTCAGAGAAAGACAGGAGCCGGACGATATTTTGAAGCTTCTTGGTTATAAATAATATCTGATGTTTCAATAGAAATGGGCTTTAGCCCGTTTTAAAATACAAATAAATTCAAATGGCTTTAGCCAAAATGTATAAAAATAGCTCTCATAATTTTGAGAGCTATTTTTTAATTAAAATGATGAGAAATTTTATCAATTTCCAGTTCAGAATAATCTGAAACCACAATATTCGCCAAACTATAATCCTGATTATGCGTGTGTAGACTTTTATAAGCTGCACAAAAAATATGGGCTCTGTGTGCTGCCAAAATCCCATTAGTGGAATCTTCGATAACCATGCAGTTTTCAATTGGCTCATTGGCTAATTTTGCGGCAAGCTGGAAAATTTCAGGATGAGGTTTTGATTCTTTCAAATCGGCACCGCTAATTTTTCCGCTGAAGTATTTTTCCAGTCCGAATTTTTCAAAAACCATATTGATGGTCGTCATCGTTGCGGAAGAAGCGAGAATTAATTTAATATTGTTTTGATAATAATGTTCAATCAATTTTCTGACCCCTGAAATTAAATCAAATTCAGCATCGTTGTAAAAATAATCCTTGAAATGTGCTCTTTTGATTGCTGCAATATCTTCGTATGATTGAGAAAGTCTGAAAGTCTGAATTAAAGTTTCGCAAACTTTTTTTGTAGAAGCACCGGTAAACGAAGTGTAAAGTTCTTCAGAAACATCGGCATTTAGTTCTTTAAATGTTTTGAAATAAGCTTTTCTGTGCAGTGGCTCTGTGTCAACAATTACCCCATCCATATCGAAAAGCACAGCTTTTAAGGACATATTTTTTAAATTTTTGCAAAGTTAATAAATTTGGCTGGAAGCTTGAAGCTAGATGTTGGAAGCTTAGCTTCGGTGAAAAACAGATTTAGTTATTTTAATCTGCGTAATCTCCAAAATCTGCGAGAATTTTTAAATTTAATACTATCTAAAATCGAGAATTAATTTCACCATAAAAACTTCCAACTTCCGTCATCCATCATCTATCTTTCATTATCTTTGCAAAAATCATTTAATTCTAAATAAAACATGAAAACATACGCAGGAATTCCTGAAGAAAATGCTTCATTAGAAAATTCAAAAGTAGTTTTGGTAACAGTTCCTTATGACGGAACTTCAACTTGGGGAAAAGGTGCAGATAAAGGTCCTGAATTGTTCCTTGATGCTTCTGAAAACATGGAACTGTATGACATTGAAACAGGAACTGAACCTTATCTTGAGGGTGTTTATTTAGCTGGAGAAGTTTCTGAAAATTCAACTCCTGAAGCAATGACGGAAGCGGTTTATCAGAAAACAAAAGAGCTTTTGGCAACAGATAAATTGTTTACTCTTTTTGGTGGAGAACATTCGGTTTCTATCGGTTCGATTCGTGCGGTTGGAGAAAAATTTGAAAATTTGACGGTTCTTCAGTTAGATGCGCATACTGATTTACGTCCTGAATTCCATGGTTCTACTTCTAATCATGCTTGTGCTGTTTTTGAAGCGAATCAGAAACATAATTTGGTTCAGGTTGGAATCCGTTCTATGGATATTGAAGAGGTTGAATATTTACCGGAAGGAAGAGTGTTTTTTGCGCACGAAATTGCTCACAACGACAATTGGGTAAATGATGTTTTGGAAAAAGTTTCCGGGAATGTATATATCACCATCGATTTAGATGCTTTTGATCCATCAATCGCACCATCTACAGGAACTCCGGAACCGGGAGGTTTACAATGGTATCCAACATTAGAGCTATTGAGAAAAGTTTTCGAAAAATGTAATGTTGTTGCTTTTGATATTGTTGAATTGATGGATTCTGCCTATTCAAAACCGAGTGCTTTCTTAGCTGCAAAATTGTATTACAAGATGTTGGCTTATTATCATATCAACAGAGATTAAAATTCCGCAGGAAACGGATTTTTTCTTTCAATTTTTCTTCTGACATTTGTGAGGTAAAAACAAATGAAAATGTCGAGACAAGAGCAAATAGATTATCAGAGAATTGCCAAGGCGATAGAGTATATTCAGAGCAATTTTAAACTTCAGCCCAATTTGGATGAGGTTGCTGAAAAAGTAAACTTAAGTCCGGCTCATTTTCAGAAAATATTTACCGATTGGGCAGGAACGAGTCCGAAGAAATTTTTGCAGTTCATCAGTCTTGAACACGCAAAAAATTTATTGAAAGAAGAAAAAGCAAGCTTGTTTGATGCTGCTCTGGAAACCGGACTTTCAAGCACAAGCAGATTACATGATTTGTTTGTGAATATCGAAGGAATGTCTCCCGCAGAATACAAAAACGGTGGAAAAAATCTGAGAATAAATTATAATTTCTCTGAGAGTCCGTTTGGAAAAATCATTACCGCATCTACCGAAAAAGGGATTTGCTATATGGCTTTCGAAGAAAATAAAGAAAATGCATTGAGAGATTTATATCATAAATTTCCCAATGCATCTTTTTTTGAAAAAGAAGATGAATTGCAACACAATGCATTATCAATTTTTAACAAAGACTGGTCAAAACTCAATACCATAAAACTCCATTTAAAAGGAACTGATTTCCAGTTGAAAGTCTGGGAAAGTTTGCTTAAAATTCCTTTGGGGAAATTATCGACTTACGGAAATTTAGCTAACGAAATAGGAAGCCCGAAAGCTTCAAGAGCCGTAGGAACTGCGATCGGAAGCAATCCTGTTGCATTTTTAATTCCGTGTCATCGTGTGATACAATCTTCAGGCAAAATCGGTGGTTATATGTGGGGAAGTGATAGAAAACGTTTGATAATCGGCTGGGAAAGTGCAAAGATATATTCTGATGATTCTATTTTGCTGTAAATAATTTCTCTCACAAATTATACAGATTTTCACAGGTTCTCGTGTGCTTCGTGAAAGATCTTTGTGCGATTTGTAGTTAAAAAAAGCAATGTCGAAGAGATTTATCAGATGAAACGATTTCTTAGTGTTATTAGTGAAAAATGTTTGTGTAATTTGTGTTTTAATATTTAGCTTAAACCTTAAAAAATGCTTAACCTTTTCAACGAAATACAAAATTTCCCCATCAATGTTCTTCCCAAAGACGGAGTTGCAGAATATTACGGAAAGATTTTTTCTGATGCAGAATGCGAAAAATATTACCAGTATTTATTCAACGAAATTCCGTGGGAAAATGATGAAGCCGTAATTTTCGGTAAATTGATTTACACCAAAAGAAAAGTGGCTTGGTTTGGTGAAAAAGAATTTGAATACACTTATTCCAACCGAACGAAATATGCAAAACTCTGGACTCCCGAATTATTAGCTTTAAAACAAAAATGCGAAGAAGTGTCCGGAGAAACCTATAATTCTTGTCTTCTGAATTTATACCACGATGGAAGTGAAGGAATGGCGTATCACAGCGATGGTGAAAAAGATTTAAAAAAACACGGCGCAATTGCTTCTGTAACTTTTGGAGCGGAGCGAAAATTTTCTTTCAAACATAAAATTTCAAAAGAAAGAATCGACATTCAGCTTGAAAACGGAAGTTTATTAGTTATGAAAGGAACAACCCAGGAAAACTGGCTTCACCGACTTCCACCAACGACAAAAATAAAAACGCCGAGAGTGAATCTGACGTTCAGAACTATTGAAGAATAAATTTTTTCACAAAGATTTTATTATGCAGTTTGTCATTCCGACAAAGGAGTAATCTCTAAAATTTAAATTAGATTCTTCATTCCGTTGCACTTCATTCAGAATGACAATTGAGCTGTTGATTTTTACAGTTAAGCATAAATTTAAAAGAGATAATTTAAAAATCTGCGTCATCTGTAAAATCAGCGAGCTCTAAAAAACAAAAAAAGCTGTTCAAATCGAACAGCTTTTAAACTTTATTGTAAAACTTCAACCTCAATCGCTGAATCTTCAAAAACTTTTATAAACGCTTTGGTATAATCTTCCTTCGCAGCAAAATTCGGATTTTCCATAAACTTTTGGGGATTGATGGCAAACAAAGGAAACCATGTTGACGAAACTTGTATCTGAATTTTGTGTCCCTTCTTAAAAGTATGAACCACATCCTGCAATCTGAAATTTACCTTAGTTTTCTGATTGGCAACCAAAGCTTCTCCTTTTTCTCTCGAATTTCTGAATCTTGCAGGCATAATTTCACTTCTTACCATCTGATGATAATTTCCGTAAATCACACCATCTTTCTTTTCAGTTGGTTTAAAATCTTCAGGATAAACATCAATTAATTTTACTGCAAAATCGGCATCTGTAGAAGTGGAGGCGATATTTAATTTTGCTAAAATTTCTCCTGCAAAAGTCATATCTTCTGTTAAAACCTCAGTTGTGAAAGTCAGAACATCCGGTCTTCCGACAGCAAATCTTTGATCTTCCGACATATAATTTCTTGGTGTAAATCCATTAAAATCCTTCAGATTATCAGAACTTAAAACCGGATTATTCGGGTCGCTGTAATATTCCGAAAATCCTTGTCCTGCAGAATTTTTTAAAGTTCCATTAGCTAAATAAAAATTCATTTTCTTCGCTTCTTTTGGAGGATATGTTGCAAATTCACGCCACTGTTTAGCGCCTGTATCGTACATCAATGCTTCCGGTAAGTCTGCGTCTTGTTTTGTATTTCCTTTTAAATAATGATTAAAAAATTTCGTTTCAATATTTTTCTGATAATAGGTTGCAATGCTGTCTCCGAAATAGATTTGATTATGAAAATGTTTTCCCTCTTCACGTCCCCACCCTCCGTGAGAAAATGGTCCCATCACGATCGTATTCTTAGCTTTCGGACTGGTTTTTTCAATTGTTTTGTAAATATTTAATGGTCCTGAAAGATCTTCCGCATCAAACCAGCCACCAACCGTCATTACCGCATGGTTAATATTTTTCAGATGTTGCAATAAACCTCTTTTCTGCCAGAATTCATCGTAGTTTGGGTGGTTCATAATTTCAGTCATAAAGAAATTGTTTTTGTAGTATTTCTCGTAACCGTCTTTCAGTGTTCCCATGTCTCTGTAGAACTTTAGACCATCTTCTGAGGTTGATTTAATCATAGAATCAGAATACCAGGCTTTATTTTCCGGTTTTGTTTTCTGAACGCCGAAGACAGGGAAGGTTTTAAAATAACCCAGCATAAATCTTCCGTTGTGCAGGAAATCGTCATTCCAGAAATCTGAAATCGGAGCCTGTGGAGATGAAGCAACCAAAGCCGGATGTTGTGCTAAAGTTCCTACAGCAGTATAGAATCCGGGATAAGAAGTTCCGAACTGACCGACTTTTCCGTTGTTGTGTTTGATGTTTTTAATTAAATATTCAATTGTGTCATAAGTATCGGTGCTTTCATCGACATCTTTTTTGGTTTTTCTTTCAACCTGTGGTGTCATATTGGTAAAAACTCCTTCACTCATATATCTTCCGCGAACATCCTGATAGACGAAAATATATTTGTCGTTCATCAGATATTTATTCGGGCCAAGACTTCTGCGGTATTCATTCTCACCGTACGGCGCAATGCTGTAGCAGGTTCTCTGCATCAGAAAAGGATATTTATTTTTATTGGAAATATCTTTTGGTGTATAAACTGCCGTAAAAAGTTTTGTTCCGTCACGCATCGGAATATAAAATTCCTGTTTTGTGAAATTGTCTTTTACATAATTGTCTTGCTGTTGGATATTTTGGGAATATCCGAAAATGAAAAAGCAAATAAGTAAAATTGAAAAATGAATCTTCATGAAAAAAATTTGATGCTAATTTATTAATAAAATGTGATTTTATTTTAAGGTTTGAAATAGGTAAATCGTTTTCCTATTTAAACAACAAAAAACATCCCCTAAAAGGAGATGTTCTATATTTAAATTTAATTTTGAAATTAAGCCCTCAAATATCTTGCATAAGCGTAACCTTCCTGTCCGTCAGCGGTTTTTACTTTCCACCAATCGTCAGAAGTTTGTTCTACCAAAGTTACAGAAGATCCTTTTGATGCTTTTCCTACGACAGCAGCTTCAGTTGAAGGCTCTTGTCTGATATTCAGATTAGATTCTTCAGTTGCAACGGTAAGATTTGCACCTGCAGCTAAGCCTGAAACCTGAACATCAAGGTTAATATCTGTTGCAGAATAGGTAGAGTCGATTGCTCCCAAAGCATTCCATACTGCATCTTTAGCAGCCGTGTTTGAAGCATTTCCGGAAACATAAAGAATCCCATCCTGCTCCTGAACCTGAAGATTTGAAATCCCTGCAGACTGAGCAGCAGAAACTACACCTGAATATTTATCTTGTAATGTGCTCATCTTTAATTATTTTACGACTAAGTTATTGTTATATTTTCCAACTTTCAAAGCATCAACAGATTCTTTGATTTTTCTAGCCTGAGCTGAAGAAACGTTTCCTGTCAATGTAAGTTCTCCATTTACAACTTCTACTTTTACAGAAGGAAAATCTTTTACGGCATCCTGTACTTTTTGCTGAACTGCAGGGTCTACAGCTGATGCAGTTTCTACCGGTGGTGCAGTTGGAGCAACTTCTATCGTTGCCATATCATGTACATCTTTTACCCCTTTTATTTCTTTTAAAGATTTAATAGCAGCATCTTTTTCTGCCTGAGTAGCAAATGTACCACCAAGATGTGCAACACCTTCTTTTATCTCAACAGTTGCTGTAGGATTTGCTGTAATTACTGTGGTAGCCTGAGTCTGAAGATCAGCATCAGATACCTTTTTTTTGCACGAAATAGCTCCAAATGAAACTGCCAAAGCTAAGGCAGACATTACGAATGTTTTTTTCATAGTTTGATTTAATTTAATTATTTAATGTTTTTGTTAGACTCAAATGTAATAATAAAATCTATACCAAAATACAAATGATAAAAATTTTAAATAAAGTTTTTTGAATAATTTATGATCAGGATCATGAAGGTGTTTTTGTTAATAGCTTGTTTTTATGTAGTTTAAACTAATGATTTATAATATTTGAAAAACATTATATTTGTGGCAATTGATAATAGATATGAAAGGACAAAACAAACTATTTTTTGCCATCATCATTGCACTTATATTAGGTGTAGCGATCGGCGGCTTCGTTCATTTAAAATATCCTGAAAGTGCCGAACCGTTTTCAAAAAACATAAAACTTCTCGGAACTGTTTTCATACGATTGGTACAAATGATTATTGCACCATTGGTTTTTACAACTTTGGTCGTGGGAATCGCTAAAATGAGCGACATTAAAATGATCGGAAGAGTAGGAACAAAAGCGATGCTTTGGTTTATTACTGCTTCACTCGTTTCTCTTTTCATCGGTTTGATTTTGGTAAACTGGCTCGAGCCGGGACACGTTACAAAACTTCCGATTCAGGATGCGGCTTCAGCAGAAGAGCTGATCAAGTCGAGCAAAGGTTTTTCAATGGAAGATTTTGTAAAGCATATTATCCCTAAAAGTATTTTTGAGGCTTTTGCAACGAATGAAGTGCTTCAGATTGTGGTTTTTTCCATTATGTTTGGAGTGGCTCTGGCAAATTTGGGAGACGAATATGCTCAACCGGTTATCAAATTATTCGATGTTATTGCTCACGGAATTCTGAAAATGGTCGGCTACATCATGTGGTTTGCTCCGTTTGGAGTTTTGGGCGCCATTGCGGCGGTTGTAGCAACAAATGGTTTTGAAATATTTAAAGTATATGCTATTTACCTGAGAGATTTTTTCTTTGCAATAGCTATCTTATGGCTGGTTTTATTGTTGGTAGGATATTTAATCTTAGGAAACCGACTTTTCGAATTATTAAGAAGAATAAAATCTCCCTTGCTGATTGCATTTTCTACGACAAGTTCAGAAGCAGTTTTTCCAAAGCTTGTTGAAGAATTAGAGAGATTTGGCTGTAACAATAGAGTAGTATCTTTTATTTTACCTTTAGGATATTCATTTAATCTGGATGGGAGCATGATGTACATGACTTTTGCTTCTATTTTTATCGCTCAGATTTACGGAATCGAAATGTCGGTCGGACAACAGATTACCATGCTTTTGGTGTTGATGCTAACCTCAAAAGGAATTGCCGGAGTTCCGAGAGCTTCATTAGTAATTATCGTTGCAACCTGTTCGATGTTTGGAATTCCACCGGAAGGAATTGCCTTGATTTTACCAATCGACCACTTCTGTGATATGGCGAGAAGTATGACGAATGTATTAGGAAATGCTTTGGCAACTTCTGCTGTTTCGAAATGGGAAGGGCAACTGGAGAATCATGGGGGAAAAATGTAAATTTTAATTTGGCCTAAACTAATAAAGTGGTCAATAATGAATGTTAATCTTCATTGTTGACCATTTTTTTAGGAGATATTTTCCCGCTTTCCGCACTCGCTGTTTTATTTGTATTTGCGGCGCGGCGAAGCCGCGCCGCAAATACAAATAAAATGAGCTCAAACAATTGCTGCAATGGTAGGAGTTTGTTATTTGAGAATAGCAAATATCACCAAAGTTTGTCATTCTGAAAGAATCGAAGTAGGAAACTCATTACCTTGTTTTCAAATGTTATGCTAATAATAAATTTTGTATATTTTGCTGAGTGAAATCAAAGATTCGACGTAGTCAAACGCCTTTGCACCCGGAAAATATTTTCAAAATTTTAAAAAAACCTTTGTGCCCTTTGCGTTTAAAAAAAGATTCTTCAATATGCTGCGCTTTTTTCACCATTACAGAAGTATAGCAATAAAACTTATATTTTATGAATTTACAAAATCATATAAATCTAATCCAGGAAAACGGCTTTACGGTCATCAATAATATCTTTTCTTATGAAGAAATGGAAAAAATTACTGAAGTCATTCAAGATATAGATACCTCAAAAGAAACGTTTCGAAAATCGGAAGACCTTTTCGCCATTCGTCAGTTTTTAAAAGAAATTCCAGAAGTAAAAGATTTGATTTTTAATGAAAATTTAAAAACAATTATTAACGAGATTTTTGGTAAAAGCTATTTTGTCGTAAAAAGCATTTATTTCGACAAGCCTGAAAAATCAAACTGGTATGTTGCTTATCATCAGGATTTGACAATTTCCGTCGATAAAAAAGTAGAGTTGGAAAATTTCGGACCATGGACAACAAAACAGAATCAATTTGCAGTACAGCCGCCTTTAGATCTTCTCGAAAATATTTTCACGGTAAGAATTCATCTTGATGATACTGATGAGAATAACGGAGCTTTAAAAGTTGTCCCAAAATCTCATGCAAAAGGAATTTACAGACCCGAAACCATCGACTGGAATATTGAAACCGAAACCATCTGCAACGTTGGCAAAGGTGGAATTATGATCATGAAACCTTTGACTCTTCACGGTTCAAACCGTACAACCAACGGTAAAAAAAGAAGAGTGATTCATATTGAATTTTCGGATAGAGAATTGCCGGAAGTATTGAATTGGTCGGAAAGAATGAATTGATTTCAAAATTAATCTACAGGTTTGGCTAAAGCCAAGGGAACTTTGTAATTTATTAAACGGGCTAAAGCCCGTTTCTATTGAATAACCAAATTATCATTAAGTAATATTTCATAAAAAATAATCCCACGCAGATTATCCATATTTAGCAGATTCATAAAAGATAAATCTGCTCAATCCGAAAAATTTGCGAGATATTAAAAAACAAAAACCTCTTCCATATCGAAAGAGGTTTCATTATTTATGAATTGCAAATTTCTATTTCACAGAAATTTCATCTACAAAAATATAGGCTTCTCCGCCTGCACCTTGATGCCACTCCGGAAGTTTTCCGAAGTGATACGCTTTTACTTTTAAATATCTTGCTTCTGTAGGAAGAACCGCAGTTCTGAAATCTTTTATCTGAACATTTTCATCTTTCGGATCAATGTCGTTTTCTAAAGTTTTTAGAAGAATAAATGTTTTTCCGTCCATCGAGGCGTAATATTCTACTTTCTTCGGCATTAAAATCCATGCTCTGCTGTCTTGCAGATACGTTGAAGAAATTTCATTGATTTGCTGAGGCGATTTAAAATCTATAATTGCTTCAACAGTTTGTCCCTGATAACCTTGCCATTCGCCTTTTCTCCAGTTTACATCACCGTTGATTCCGTCGATGATGGCCAGTTTTCCGCCTGCTGTATATTGCGGATTTACCGTTGCATTGATGGCTACATCCCAATGGTTTGGTCTTCTGTTGAAATTGGCTGTAGTAATCGAGCTTTTTTCACCATTTCTTTCAGCATACGTCGAAACCTGCGTAGTTTTATTGATGGTAAATGGTTCTTTGTAAACCTTAAACGTTTTTCTTACATTCTTATCGTCATCATCCAAAGTCATGTAATATACTTTGTCTTTTTCGTTCAACGGAGTGATTTTTACCTGAGTGGTAAATTCAAAAAGTCGGTCTGCACTGATAACTGGCGAAGCAGTTTGCTCTGCATATTTTAGGTCTTTAAAAGGCTTTACGTTTTCAAAACCTAAAGTTTTAAGCTCACTTTTCGGAGTGTTTTTAGTGATTGTTCTTATTGTTCCGTCCTCTAAATGCAATTTAACCTCATCAAAATAAGGTGTTACGGTTTCCCATTCAGGTTTTCCCGGAGTTACCGAATAAATTCCCATTGAGCTCAAAATAAACCATGCACTCATCTGTCCGCAGTCTTCGTTTCCAATCAGACCGTCCGGAGCGTTTTTGTAGAAATTATCAAGGATATATTTGATTTTTTCTTCTGTTTTCTGTGGCTTATCAACAAAATTATAGAGATAAGCGATATGGTGGCTCGGCTCGTTTCCTTGTGCATATTGTCCCATCAAACCGGTAATGTCAACCTGCTCTCTACCTGTCGTTTTGTCAGGAGCTGAGAAAATAGCATCAATAAACTGTTCAAATTTTTCTTTTCCGCCGTGCGCCTGGATCAGTCCCGGAATATCTTGTGGAACGAAGTAAGAATAATGCCAAGAATTCCCTTCTGTATAATTGTTGTTGACTTCTCTCGGATCAAACGGTTCGTACCAATTCCCGTTCTTTCTTGCCTGCATAAAACCGTTATTCGGATTGTAAAGATTTTTCCAGTTCTGAGAACGCTTCATGAAATATTCGTAATCTTCTTTTTTATTTAAAATTTTCGCCATCTGAGCGATACACCAGTCATCGTATGCATATTCCAACGTTTTTGAAACACTTTCATGCTCATCATCAATGCTGATATAATTTTTCTGCTTATAAGCATTTAAACCAAAAATATCCTGCATCGCAGAGTTTTTTGAAGCTTCAAAAGCTTTTTCGTAATCAAAACCTGTAATTCCTTTTGCCATGGCATCTGCAATCACAGAAACGCCATGATAACCGATCATACATTCTGTTTCGTTAGATGCTAATTCCCAAACCGGAATTCTTCCGCCCTGTTCACGTTGTTTGATGAAGGTATTGACGAAATCTGCCGTTCTTTTCTTGTCAATTAATGCCATCAAAGGGTGTGCTCCTCTGAATGTGTCCCAAAGTGAGAAAACGGTGTAATAATCGAAACCGTTTGCCATATAAAATTTGTTGTCTCTTCCGCGGTATTTCCCGTCAACATCCATATTGACATTGGGTTGCGTGAAAACATGATACATTGCGGTGTAGAAAACCGTCAGTTTATCTTTGTCTGCAGATTTAACTTCAATTTTCGAAAGCTCTTTATTCCAGTCTGTAACGGCTTGGTTTTGAATTTCACTGAAATCATTTGATTTTCCTTCAGCCAACATATTTTTAGCTGCTCCTTCGTAACCTGTCGGAGAAATCGCCACTTTTACAAGAATTTTTTCACCTTTTTTAACTTTAGTTGAAAATGCAATTTGAATTTTTGTTCCAGAATATCCTGTTTTACTTGTACCAATTTTTAATTCACTTTCTTCATATGCTTTAGATTCAAACATCGGTTTTGAAAACTCAATCCTTGCATAAATCTGTTGATTGGTTGCCCAAGCTTCACTTCTTCTAAAAACTTCAATGGTTTTGCTATCGATAATTTTAACTTCGCCTTCCAGCAATTTATCTCTGTGATTTAAATCTAAAATAATATTGGCTGTTCCGGCCTTGTTGAATTTGTATTCATGGTAGCCAACTCTTTTAGTGGTCGTCAAACGAACATCAATGTCATGTTTATCTAATTTCACCGAATAAAATCCTGCGGTTGCTTTTTCATTTTTATGAGAAAACTTTGATGAATATTCTTTTGGTGTTAAACCTGCTTTTCCCATTGTAGGCATCAACATGATGTCTCCGTAATCTGAAACTCCGGTTCCGTTCAAATGGGTATGAGAAAATCCGTAGATTACAGAGTCTGAATAATGATAACCGCTGCAGCCATCCCAGCTTCCGTCGATTCTCGTGTCGGGAGAAAGCTGCACCATTCCGAAAGGTACAATAGCACCCGGAAAAGTATGTCCGTGACCGCCCGTTCCAATAAAAGGATTTATATATTGCGAATAATTTTGTGAAAACGAATTATGAGCAATTAATCCTAAAAGAACGAATACTATTTTTTTCATGGATATTAAAATTAAAATCGCCCTAAATTACGTAAAATTTCCTTCTGCAAAAGAATTTATCTATCAGTCCGTTTATTGATTATAAATAGCTAAAAAATCCGTAAATTTGTAGACAATTTATATTTTTATGTTGACTAAAGAAAAAGTACAGAATTTCCTTAAAGAGATTGAAGTAGATGACCTTGTGTTGAACTTTCAGGTTATGGGAAATGATGTTTATATCGATATGACTGCCCATTCACCGGCAATGCACGAAAAGAAAAAGCTTGAGGCAGCAATGAAACAGGCGTTCGCAAGCGAATTTGGAGAAGAGATTAACCTTAAACTTAAAATTGTTTCTCCGGAACCAAGTGAAGTACAACTAAGCCAGATCAAAGGAAAACAAATTCCGGGAATTCAAAATATAATTGCCATCGCATCAGGAAAAGGTGGAGTTGGTAAGTCTACCGTTTCTGCAAACCTTGCGGTAACTTTAGCGAAAATGGGCTTTAAAGTAGGTTTATTGGATGCAGATATTTATGGGCCGTCTGTTCCTACGATGTTTGATACGGAAGGTCAGAAACCAATTTCTGTAGACGTAAACGGAAAAAGCTTAATGAAACCTATCGAAAATTATGGGGTAAAAATGCTTTCTATCGGATATTTCTCAGGAGCTAATCAGGCAGTAGTGTGGAGAGGACCGATGGCTTCAAAAGCTTTGAACCAAATGATCAGAGATGCAGCTTGGGGTGAACTTGATTTCTTACTAATCGACCTTCCTCCGGGAACGGGAGATATTCACTTATCAATTATTCAGGAAGTTCCGGTAACGGGAGCGGTGATTGTAAGTACACCTCAACACGTTGCTTTAGCAGACGTTAGAAAAGGGATTGCCATGTTCCAGATGGAAAGTATTAACATTCCTGTTCTTGGATTAGTGGAAAATATGGCGTATTTTACACCGGAAGAATTACCTGACAATAAATATTATATCTTTGGAAACCAGGGAGCGCAATATTTAGCAGAGGATTTAAACATTCCTGTTTTAGGAGAAATTCCTTTGATCCAGAGCATAAGAGAAGCAGGAGATGTAGGAAGACCGGCAGCTTTACAGGAAGGGTCTAAAATTGCTGAAATCTATATTGAAACTGCCAAAAAAATGGTAGAAAGTTTAGTGGAAAGAAATAAGTTTCTTCCTCCGACTGAAGCAGTAAAGATCACGACAATGGCTGGTTGCTCACCGAAAAAATAATTTAATTAATTTCAAATATATTTTTGAAAACCAAACCCAAATATGGAGACAAATATAACACACGAAGACACTGTAACCCGAGTAATGGAAGCTCTGGAAAGCATTCGTCCGTTTTTGAATAAAGACGGCGGTGATATCGAGCTTTTGGATGTAAAAGATAATACTGTTTTTGTAAAACTTTTAGGAAATTGTTCCGGTTGCTCTCTTAATTTCTCAACTTTGAAATTAGGTGTTGAAAATACGATCAAGCAACACGCTCCTGAAATTGAAAAGGTAGTGAATGTAGAGTAAAAAATACAACGATATATTTTTTGAAGCCAGATTTCTTTTGAGGTCTGTCTTTTTTTGTGATTGATTCAATAGCCAAAATTTACTGCAAGTTTAGTTTAATACTAAATTCTTCGAATATCTGTAGAATTTCATTGAACTTTGTTTTAAAAAACTTTTTACTTTTTTGATGATTTTTCCAAGTTAGTTCCTCGATTGATGTAACTCCAAAATCTCCTCTCAAGCAATCATAAAGTGCTGGAATGTTTCTTCCAAAATAACCTCCAATACCATTGACTTCTTCGCCTAAATTACAGAAGAATTCATCTTGGTTATTAAAGTTATTTCCATCAATTTGAATCTTTAAATTTTCTTTTGAATTTTCATAAACCATATTGTTTAAAGCAAAAACTAACCAGCCTTGTAATTCATCTTTTTCAAAAGTTTTCCAAATATTTTTTCTTGTCAATTGGTTATTGATTTTCATTTTCCAGGCTTTGTAATAACCTTTTGGTTGATGCCAGACAAATCCACTCAAAATCAGGTTTGTCTTTTCAAGTTTTATAATTTTAATATTACTAATGAATGTGCTAGTAATAATTGAATTACTTTCATCTAAAAGATAAATAAAACCTTGGTTCTCGAAATTAGCGATAGTTTTTTCTATTTCTAATTTTAGTTTTTTCGGATTTTCAACATTATATAATCTAAGTTTTCGATATCCAAAATTATTTTTATTACTTTCTAAATTTTTAACATCCTCAATTAGATAGATGATTTGAGGTTCTTCGGGAGTATCTAATGCGAATACGAACATATGTTTATATTTTATAACTACACGATTTTTAATCATTCTCCCTGTAAAATATCTAAACTTTTTTTCAAATCCGATAACCATATAGGATTAATAGTTTGGTCTTCACGGTATTTTTCATAAATGCGAATTATCATTGGAAGATATTGTTCACTATTTTTAATGTTGAGCAAAGTATCAAAAAATAGGGTGCCGAAATTTTCTTTCTGCAGTTCAGATAATATTAGTTCTTCAACTCTTTCATCATTACGATTTGCAAGTCCCTTTATCGCTTCCTGTCTGATTTGGTCATTCTTTGACAAAGAATTTTTATACAGAATATCTCTTATTTCTTTAGTGTCAGTTTCTATTTGTGTTCCTAAGCCAAAAGTTGCCCAGTCACGTATTCTTATACTTTTATCCTGTGCTAATTCTATAAGTATTTTTATTGCTGCTTTTCTTTTAATTCCGAGTAATGAAAAAGTTAAAGCATATCGAATATCTGTCGAATTAGAACTTTTGAATTTTTCTAAAACACTGAAATGTTTATCTCGAATGTACTTGTTATTATGACCAATCGCAAATAAGCTTTTAGAAATTAATTTTTCATCGGTAGAAGTTTCAAAAATTTCAAAGATTTTATCAAGCATTTTTGTTGCGAAACCTTTTCTGTCTTGTCCAAGTTGTGATAAAATATCAATTCCAATTTCCTTAGATTTTAAATCATCAGAATTGATGAGCGCAAAACATTTTGAAATCATTTCCGCTGTGACAAATTTTCTCATTTCGAATATCTGATTCCAATAATTATTATTGTCAATCTTTGCTTTGTATGCCTTTTCAAATAATTTAATGACTTCCGAATTACTCATTTGTATGTTTTGAGAATACCTTACAGTAAAATTAATGAATTTGGTCCATAAAAAGCCCCAGAAAAAATTCCGGAGCTTCAAAAGTAAATTATTAAGTAAAAAAAATTATTTCACGATGAATCTCTTCACTTCGCCTTCTGAAGTTTTGATTAAGTAAACTCCGGTATTTAATTTTGAAGTGTCGATGGTAAGAGCGTTTTTCTCTTTTCCAAGAAGTTTTCCGCTCATATCGTACAATTCGTAGCTTTGAGCTCGGTTGAAGTACAATGTATTTCCTTTGTTTACAGGATTCGGGAAGATGTTGAAAGTTGCTTTTTCAGGTTTTACTTCGCCTGTTCCTAATGTAGCAGAAGGCAGTACTTCATACATTGACAATGTTCCGCTGATTTCGTTGGCGATGATCACGTAACCTTTACCGTTGTTCATATTTTCAGGAGCGATGTAGATAATTCCTTCAGGACCATTATCTCCAGCAAAAGCGGAAGTCGATCTTGAATGCTTGTAGTCTACAAATGTAACGTTGTTTGGATCTGTTACGTTATATACCATCACGCCACCTGTTCTTTCCAGAGTGATGAATGCGAAAGTCTGTCCGCTAATTGTTCCTATAGTAACACCTTCCGGTTCGGGACCTTTTGCACGGCTTCTGTTTTTTGCTCCGTTGGCTTCGTTATCGGCATTGAAAATCAAAGGATGATTAGCTGCAATATAGCTTTCAAATCGGTCACCGCTATCATAAACCAGCTGTTTTGTATCTGTATTGAAAATCGAGAATGATCTTGCTCCCAAAGCATTGATTTCTTCAAAATCAGCATCTCCATCTGTATTTCCATTTACATTGGTCACTCGGAATCTTCCTAAATTATGCGAAGCTTTTAAAACGGAAGCATTCGGGAAAATTGTAGAGTCTAAAGCATATCCGTTTGCACCAACCGTTGTTCTTTCGCTGAATCCGCCCAAATCTTTTTCATCACCTTCGTTTGCGGTAACCAGATAAGTGGTGCTTCCAACTTTAAAAGAAGCCATTGCATCAGGATTGTAGTATGCTTTTACAGGCCAGTTTGCAATTAAAACTTCCCCGTTGTTATCTGAAGCATCAAAACCGTTTCCGGGAAGGTTCATGTCTTTTTTGCCCAATCCCCAAATGTTTCCTAAAGTATTTGTTGCTAAATTAACTTCAATGATTGCATTGTTTTCCTGACAAGAAACCCATGCTTTTTGGCTGTCTGAGCTGATGGTGATGTATTCCGGTTCAAGATCCTGAGCCAAAGTACTTGTTGCTTTCACTTTTCTTCCGCCTGAAGCGATTAATGCAGCTTCCTGTCCGTTAAATGTAGTCAGAGAAAGAGTGGTTACGTTCGATTGTGTCAAAGCCTGAATTCCAGTAACCGTTAAATTCGGAATGTTGATAATTGAAATTGAACCTTCAGGATCTACGGTGTAAGCATCGTTTGGTTCACCTTCATTTGCTGTCATTACTTTTGTTCCATCCGGAGTAAAAGTAATCATGTCCGGTAAAACTCCGACTTGCACCTGTTTTAAAAATGTTCCGTTTATATCAAAGAAAACAACCGAACCATTACCTTGCGAATTGGTTCCGTTTGGAGAAGCAACAGCAATGATTCCGTTTTTTACAGCAATACTTGTTATTCCGCCATAAAGGGTCATATCTATTGTGCTGACAACAGTCGGAGCCAAAGGATTGGAAAAATTAATAATATCAAAAACATCTGTTAAAGAACTGATCGTAAACAATCTCTGGGTTGCAGGATCATGAACCACAATTTCCGTTGAGCTGTTGTTGTTTCCTGAGGGATCAAAACTTCCGATGTAATTTAACGAAATCTGATTGGAAGGAACCGGTGCAGCTTTATCATTATCAATAATATAAACGGTTGATGAAGTGTCTCCTGTAATGGTTGTTCCAGCAGGGTTTTCAAGACTTACTACAAAATATTCTGCCTGTTGTTCTTCCAAATTATCATCGAGGATCGGAATATTTACCGTTACACTTGTTGTAGAAGGTGTAATATTGATGGTCTGATTTGCCAAAGTAAAATCGCTGCTGTTTGCTGTGCTGAATGGGGCAGGTTTTACGACCAGATTTACAGTTGCATTTGAAGGATTGGCAACATTTATTTTAAATGCTAAAGTTCCGGCATTTTCATTGACTTTAATTAAAGTTTTATCTAAAGAAATGCTTGTTCCTGCCGTTGTAAAGGTGCTTGAAGTTGCCGTTGTAACTGCATTATCGCTTGCATCTTCAACCATATTTGGTTTTAAAGCTAAATAATAAGCCTGATTCGGAAGCAAACCTGCTGTAGGAATTATTGTAATCTGATTATTGCTGAAAGTAGTAGTAAATGGAACAGCGGTTCCTGTTGCGTTATTTAATTTTAATTCAACTAAATTCTGGGCATTTGCAGCAGTAATCGCAGAATTGTCAATTAATCTTACATTTTCATTAAAAGTAATCGTAGGATTTACCGTTGCAGAAGCGTTGTTTGCATTATTAGCGGGTAAATAAGTTACCGTTGGTGGAGTCGTGTCAACTCCGCTCATCGCAGTAGCATCAACCGTGAAATTGTCGAATCTATTGTTACCAACTGTTCCTCCCGGTCCCACAGTAAATTCAACTTTCAGCATAAAATTTGGGTTATTGTTTGCGCTAAAGTTGTTTGAAAAATCAAGAGTTACCAACGTTGGATCTCCGTCAACCGGTAAAACGGCACCTTCGGGATCGTTGTTGGCAGTATAAGTGAAAGGTAAAAATGTAACCCCGTCAATCGAATAAGACCATTTTTGCTTTCCTGCTCCCGAACCTGATCTTCTGGTCGTAAATTTTACGACAACATTATTGTAACCTGTTGTAGGTAGAGCAAACTGAATATTTCCAGGGATTGGATTGTTGTAACGCAAGTGCGTACCCGCAGCATCTCCGTTTCTTCCGTTGATTGTCGAAAAACCGTTACCTGTAGCACTGGATAAATTAATAAAAGTATTAGGATCGGCTGTACCGTTTTGAAAAGCTGTAATTGTTCCGTTTTGTAATGCTGCAGCCGGCGAAGGCGCTATAATCGCTGCAACCGAAGCATTATTATTAAAATTCCAGTAATGGATTAATGTACTTTGTCCTGAAACTGCACCGTGAAATAAAGCGGCAATCGGCAACAGACCTCTCAAAAGGTATTTGTTCTTCATTTTTATCAGATTTTAGATTGTTGCAAAAATGAAGATTGTACATTGTGAGGCTTTTAATTAAATTTTAATAAATGATTAATAATTACTTCTTATTTAGTCTTGTTGTTTAAATATTTATTAAATAAAAAAAAGACAAACTGAATATTCACCAATTTGTCTTATATTTTGAAAATAACAACAATTGTCGATTATTTTTTCTTTGTGACCTTATCATAAATATTGTGGATCAATCCATCCGCAACCGAAATTTTAGGGACAAAAATTCTTGTAATTTCAGACCAGGTCATGATATTGTTATAGATTTTTAACGCATGAGCCAATACATCTGCACGATCCTGTCTGAAATTATATTTAGTCATTCTTTCGTCTACGGTAAGTACGCTGATTTCTTTGTAGATTTTTTTCAGATAAGTTGCAGACATGGGTTTTCCGTCTTTGGTTTTGCTCATCGAAAAGGCTTTATTGATGTTTCCTCCTGAGCCAATCGCAACAATAGGTTTTTTGCTGTTGATATTTTTTCGGATTTCTTCTTTCATTTCTTTCCAGTTGTCTTCGGTTACCAGATCATTAAGCAATCTGATGGTTCCGATATTGAAAGATCTTTCATAAAGCATTTTTCCGTTTTCGTAGAAAGTAAGTTCGGTAGAACCACCACCTACATCTACATAAAGATAGGCAAAATCTTTATCTAGCCCTTCTGCCACATGATTTTCGTAAACAAGAGTAGCTTCTTCGTCACCGGAAATAATCTCGATGTCGATGTCTGATGATGCTTTTACGTTTTTTATGATTTCCTGTCCGTTTGCAGCGTCACGCATTGCACTGGTTGCACAGGCGCGATAATGTTCGACTTTATAAATTTTCATCAGATCACTGAATATTTTCATAGAGTCGAGCACCATTTTTTCTCTTTCTGTACCTATTTTACCAAGGGTAAAAACATCCATTCCCAATCTCAGAGGAATTCGTAAAAGATTAAGCTTAATAAACTCAGGTTCTCCGTTCTGGATTTTTACTTCGTTTATTAAAAGTCTGGCTGCATTACTTCCTATGTCTATCGCTGCAATGATCATTGTAAGTATGGTTTATTTATTCAGTAAAGTATTTAAATTTCAATTCCGAAATTTACGAAAATTATTCTCCAATTAAAGTTTCGTTCTTTTTCTGACGTTCTATTTTTTGCTTGCCTTAGCTTTTAAATATCGGTAAGTTTCAATCTGTGAACGACATGTTTTCTGGTCATTACGGATGTATTCGTTGCTTAATTTTTTATCTAAAATTCTTGCCTTAACATTATCGCTAAGTTGAATATCTAAGATGTCTTTGATTTCTTTTTTTAAATTTTTATCGGTTATTTTTGCGGCAGCTTCAATTCGGTAATCAAGATTTCTGGTCATCCAGTCGGCTGAAGAGATGTAGATGTCTTCAGAACCTTTATTATAAAAATACATAACTCTGGCGTGTTCCAGATATTCATCGACAATACTTATTGCTTTTATTTTCTCCTTGAAATCTTTCTGGTTGACTGCGCAGTAAATTCCACGAACAATCATTCTGATAACAACGCCAGCTTCGGCCGCTTCGTATAATTTTGTGATTAAAGCACGATCACTTATAGAGTTGGCTTTTATAATCATTTCTGCTTTTCTTCCGGCTTTGGCTTCCTCAATCTCCTTATCGATATGATGTACAATTTTATCACGCATAAACTGTGGACAAACCACTAGATTCTTGCAGGTTTTTAAAACTGATATATAATCTTCTTTCGGTTTTCTAAGAACATTAAAAACTTTATTGATGTCTGCCATAATTCCACGGTCAGAGGTCATAATGAGATGATCGCCGTAGATTCTTGCTGTTTTTTCGTTGAAATTTCCCGTACTCACAAAACCATATTGAAGGGTTTTATTGTTCGCTCTTTTTTTTATGACGCAGAGCTTCGCATGTACTTTTTTATCAGGAATTCCTGTAAGAACGGTAATTCCTTCAGGTTCAAACATTTCTTTCCACATCAGGTTTGATTCTTCATCAAATCTCGCCTGAAGCTCCAGCATAACGGTTACTTCTTTTCCGTTTCTGGCCGCATAGATTAATGCATTACTGATTTTCGAATTGCTTGCGAGACGATATGCAGTGATCTGAATAGATTTCACATCCGGATCCATTGCTGCTTCTCTCAAAAGATCGATCACAGGAGTGTAGGTATGATAAGGGAACGTCAAAAGGACATCGTGTTTTAAAATAACATCGGTTACTCTCTCTCCATGCTCAAAAGCCTGGTGTGTAAAAGAAGTTCTTTCTACCGGTCTCTCATATTTTTCAAAAACATCAGGGAAATCCATAAAATGTTTGAAATTGTGAATTTTACCTCCGGGAATAATGCTGTCTTTTTTACTTAAATTTAACTTTCGGATAAGAAGTTCGAGCAAAGCTTTATCCATATCCTTATCGAATACGAATCGGGTAGGCTTTCCTTTTCTACGGTTTTTTAGTCCTTTTTCTATTTTTTCTGCCAGATTGGTTTTGATATCGTTATCAATATCCATTTCGGCATCTTTGGTTACTTTAAATGCATTTGCTGCAAATTCGTCATAGCCAAAATAGGAGAAAATATGTGGCAGATTGAAGGTGATCACATCTTCCAGAAGCATCACATTTTTTTCTTCTGGATCTTCTGTTGGTAAAAGAACGAATCTCCCTACAAAACGGGACGGGATTTCTATGATGGCGTAATTGCTGTGATAATTCCAGTCTTTTTTTCTCATGGCAACACCCAGATAAAGACTTTTGTCTCTCATGTAGGGCATGGGTGTGTTTTCATGCAAAAGGATCGGTATGACGTTGGCTTCTACTGTTTCATCAAAATATTGTCTTACAAATTCTTTTTGTTTTGAGCTTAAATTTTTAGAAGTTTTTATATAGACATTATGCTCTGCCATTTCACTCTGGATTTTTTTCCAGGTTCTGTCGAAATCATGCTGTTGCGTGATAACGGTGTCATTTATTTTCTGAAGAATTTTTGAAGGGGGTTGATAAAAAGATTCGGCAAGTACTTTTTCCTTAAAATCCATGGCACGCTTTAGACCTGCAACACGCACCCTGAAAAACTCGTCCAGATTATTGGAGAAAATCCCGAGAAAACGAATTCTGAGATGAAGCGGCACGTTTTCGTCCATTGCTTCCTGCAAAACTCTTTCGTTGAATGATAACCATGTGATATCTCTGGGATTGAAATGTAATGACATATTTTTTTGTAAAATTTATCAAAAGTAGTAAATATTAGGCATGAACGATTTAAGCTAATGTTAATCTTTTTATTACTTACTCATATTCAACTTAAATTAATTAAATTTGGAAAAAAAATAATGAGAAAGTACTTTATCCTTTTAGCTGCAGCATTTGGCTTTGTAGCGAGTGCACAGCAAGTAAGATGTAATTTTGATGAGAAATGGAACGAGTTTGCAAAGAAGCACCCTGAAGCGGGGCTTAAGCACAAGCAAATGGCAGAATTTATTTCTAAATCTGAAAATATTGCTCCTTACTTTAAGAACGGACAGACCGTAGTTACTATTCCGGTAGTTGTTCACGTTCTTTACAAAACTCCAACGCAAAATATTTCTGATGCGCAGATTTTATCTCAATTGGCAGTGTTGAATAATGATTTCAGAAAACTTAATGCTGATTTTTCAACAGTGGTTCCTGCAGCATTTCAATCTGCTGCTGCTGATTTGGAGATCAACTTTTGTTTAGCTACTAAAGATGTTAACGGAAATCCTACCACAGGAATTATAAGAAAATCGGTAGGAAGTAATTTTCTTTTCGATGATAATTATTTTAGTGCAGCAAATGGTGGAGATGCTGCTTGGAATACAACAAAATATTTAAATATTTGGGTGGGTGCATTTACAGATACAGACCTATTAGGTTGGGCTTATCCTCCAGCTGCTGCTGGATACGCTAATGATGGTTTGTGTATTGCATATCAGGTTTTTGGTACAACTGGTACTGCAGGAGAGTTTCCTTATACAACATACAACAAAGGAAGAACGGCAACTCACGAAATTGGTCACTATTTTGGTTTAAACCATATTTGGGGTGAAGGAAATTTGCCAAGTATTCCTAATCCTGCAGTTTGTGGTACAGCAGGATGGAGTGATGGCTGTGCAGATACTCCGGCTACTTACTTTGCTTATTTTGGCACACCAACTTATCCGAATAATCAGTATACCTGTACAAACACGACTAATGGAGCTATGTTTATGAATTACATGGATTATGTGGATGACGTTGCAATGGCTATGTTTACAAATAATCAGAAAACAATTACGCAAAATGTATTGTCGTCACAAAGAGCAAGTCTTTTAAACTCAAATGCATGTACATTTTTATCAGTAAATGAAGTTGAAAAAGCGGGTTCTATAAATGTGTTTCCAAATCCTACAACTCAGTATATTTCTATAGCTTCACCATTTGTAGCTATCAATGAAGTAGAAATCTTCAATGCAGAAGGAAGATTGGTTAAAAAGTCTATTATCAAAAATGAAACCGATAAAATTAATGTAGCAGATTTTGCTTCAGGAGTATATTATGTAAGAACTTATAGTGGTAAAGATTTTATCAAGTCTATGAAGTTTATCAAAAAATAAGTGAAAATTTTTCTAAATATTTCAATTTAAAACCTCGATTTAATCGGGGTTTTATTTTTATTATGTCATTTTGTCACAAAAAAATAATTGGTACAAATATTGAGAAAATGAGATTGTACAATTAAAATTAAAAAATTAGAAAAAAATATAAAAATTATGAGTAAAATAATTGGAATCGACTTAGGAACAACAAACTCTTGCGTTGCAGTAATGGAAGGTAAAGATCCTGTTGTAATTCCTAACGCAGAAGGTAAAAGAACAACGCCATCTATTGTAGCGTTTACAGAAGATGGTGAAAGAAAAGTAGGTGATCCTGCAAAAAGACAGGCGGTAACGAACCCTACAAAAACAGTTTATTCAATTAAAAGATTTATCGGAACTCATTTTAAAGACGATGCTTCTGAAATCTCAAGAGTACCTTATAAAGTGGTATCTGGACCGAATGATACGGTAAAAGTAAAAATCGACGACAGAGAATACACTCCACAGGAAATCTCTGCAATGACGCTTCAGAAAATGAAGAAAACTGCTGAAGATTATCTTGGTCAGGAAGTAACGAGAGCGGTAATCACTGTTCCTGCATACTTTAACGATGCACAAAGACAAGCTACTAAAGAAGCTGGTGAAATTGCCGGTCTTAAAGTAGAAAGAATTATCAATGAACCTACTGCTGCTGCGCTAGCTTACGGTCTTGATAAAAATCATAAAGATCAGAAAATCGCTGTATATGACCTTGGTGGTGGTACTTTCGATATTTCTATTCTTGATTTAGGTGATGGTGTATTCGAAGTATTGTCTACAAACGGAGATACACACTTAGGAGGTGATGACTTTGATGATGTAATCATCAACTGGATGGCTGATGAATTCAAAGCTGAAGAAGGTGTTGAGTTGAAATCTGATGCAATTGCATTACAAAGATTGAAAGAAGCTGCTGAAAAAGCAAAAATCGAATTATCTTCTTCTCCACAAACTGAAATCAACCTTCCATATATTACCGCTACAGCTACAGGTCCAAAACACTTAGTGAAGACTTTAACGAAAGCTAAATTTGAGCAATTAGCTTCTGATTTAGTAAGAAGATCAATGGAGCCGGTTGCTAAAGCATTGAAAGATGCAGGTTTATCAACTTCAGATATCGACGAAGTAATCTTGGTAGGTGGTTCTACAAGAATTCCGATCATCCAGGAAGAAGTAGAAAAATTCTTCGGTAAAAAACCTTCAAAAGGAGTTAACCCGGATGAGGTTGTAGCAATTGGTGCTGCGATCCAGGGAGGTGTATTGACCGGTGATGTAAAAGACGTTCTTTTATTAGATGTTACGCCACTTTCTTTAGGTATCGAAACAATGGGTTCTGTTTTCACTAAATTAATTGAAGCGAACACGACGATTCCAACTAAAAAATCTGAAGTATTCTCTACAGCTTCTGACAATCAGCCGGCTGTAAGCATCAGAGTAGGACAGGGGGAAAGATCAATGTTCAACGATAACAAAGAAATCGGTAGATTCGACCTTACAGATATTCCACCAGCACCAAGAGGAGTTCCTCAGATCGAAGTTACTTTCGATATCGATGCAAACGGTATCCTAAGTGTTTCTGCTAAAGATAAAGGAACTGGTAAAGAGCAGTCTATCAAAATTCAGGCATCTTCAGGTCTATCTGACGAAGAAATCGAAAGAATGAAGAAAGAAGCTCAGGAAAACTCCGCAGCAGATGCTAAGAGAAAAGAAGAAGTTGAAATTTTCAACAAAGCTGACGGATTGATCTTCCAGACTGAAAAACAATTGAAAGAATTCGGTGAGAAATTATCTGCTGACAAAAAAGCAGCGATCGAAGCAGCTCACGGAGAGTTAAAAACGGCTTTTGAAGCTAAAAATGCAGATGATGTAAAAGCCAAAACAGAAGCTTTAGATGCAGCTTGGATGGCGGCTTCAGAAGAATTGTATGCAGCTGGTCAACAACCGGGTGCTGATGCAGGAGCTCAAAATCAAGGGAATGCAAACGGAGCTGAAGACGTTCAGGATGCAGATTTTGAAGAAGTGAAGTAATTTTCAATACATTATAATTAGAAACCGCTGTAAATTAAATTTTACAGCGGTTTTTTTGTTTTAAATAAGAGCCATTCAAAAATATCACATTAAAATTTTTTCTTATTACTAAAATAAAGGGGTAAACACCCGCAGTTATATAGTGGTTTTCCTTGTCACTCTTCTTTGTGTTTCAAATAATTTTACATCATAATCTTATCAGAAAATTAATGAGAAATTCAACTCAAATTATTTTTTTCTGAAAGTTTAAATCACAACCAATTATAAAATTATTACTATGAATCTAGAGGAGAAAAAACAATCACTCATCGATGCTGGCTGGAATCTTGAAAACCCTTTAACTGAGATTACACCGATTTTTGAAGGAAGATTTCAACGATTTCAGGATTTTTCTATTTATGAAAATCAACACGATAATCAGGCGTATGAAGTACACGGAGCAATTTATCAGAAGTATTTAGAATTTAATGAAGCTACAGGAGATTTAGGTTTTCCAACATCCGACGAAATGGATAATCCTGAAATGGACGGCGGAAAAATGAGCATGTTCCAATACGGAATAATTTACTGGACATCATATGATGGTGCATACGTGCAACTTTACCCACATTATGAGGAAGCAGATCTGCTTGACTGGCAAAAAGTACTTTCAGACAAAAATAATTATACTTCAGATGATGTTTCGGTCGTGATAAATAACATCCGGGAGAAAAGAGATGCTATTACAACTCATGTAAAACCTGTACCGAATGGGTTTGCTTTTTTCGGAAAATTTAATCCGAAACCTACAGCTATTGTCGCGGGAAGTATTGAAGAATGGATTTGGGAGGAAGTGAGCTCAGAAGGTTCTTTTGATTCGATAAACGCATATGATAATATGATTGTGACTTGGGGTAAAGGGATTTCAAAAATTCATATTCCGAAGATTCTAAAGTCTATTTTCACCCAAAATCCTAATTTGGAAGAAGCTTTTAAATCAGTTGGTGTTGCTGTAGATGAAAATAAAACTTTACTCGTTGTAGACACCACAAATTCTGCAATTTTTATTAATGATGATGGTTTCAGACACATGAAATCGGATACTAAACTTATAGATTTTTTAGCAGATGTGGTTTCAAATCCCGAGTTTCAGGATATAATTTGTAATGAGCAATGGAAGTTTGTAATGAATTTTGCTCCGGGACTTACAGGTCATGTTTCTGCAAACAACTGGTCTAAAGATGCTACACAGCTAATGTTTCACTTCAGTTATTGGATGCCTGCAGCCGGTTGGATCGGAAATTCTTCGGCATATAAAGCAACCAATGGTGATCCCACAAAAATTATTCTCACTTTTTATAAAAATCAGAAGATCGCAAGAAATGAACTGATTAAAAAGCTGAAAATATTTGCAGGAAATTCTTTCAAAAAATACATAGCATTCGATCAGTATCTCACCGAATTACCGGAAGACCAATGTGCAAAGTTTACAGATAATTCTACAACGTATTACGTTCCATTTTAAAAAAATATAAGTTATGGATTTTAACGAAAAAATAGACCAGCTAAATGCAGGAGGTTTTTATGTCGGTGCATCTCTCGGTGAGGCAGAACTTATAGGAGATGGGTACAAAATGAGATTTGAAAATGCAATTTTATATCAAAATTCGTTCTACGAAATTTTTGAAGTTCATGGAGCAATATTGGGAAGATACATAGAACTTGGAGAAGCTATGAGCGAGTTGGGTTTTCCTACATCCGATGAGTTGGATAACTCTAATGTTTCAGGTGGAAAATGGAATTCGTTTGATAACGGATACATTACATGGGATCCTAATTCCGGAGCACAGGAAACAATCAATTCCAATGGAAACTCATTTTCTAACAATACATCCGGTGATTTGGTCTCGAAGCTTCAGTCTGTTGCCGATTTTGCTTTTACATTACTTCAAATGCCTTTGGCAGATGCGAAAAATTTAATTTTTAAATCTGAAAATCCTTCTGATCCCAATAACTGGTGTGGCAATACTTTGGGGTATTTCTACAAAAACGGTGGAGCATCCAGGAAGATTGTGAATACTTATTTTGCAGGAACTTTAGGGCTTTCTTCCTATGGTTCATACTATAAAATAGGTTTTGACGGAAATTCAGGTGAGCTCGTAAAGTTCAGTAAGCCTTTAAAAATTCCAAAAATAGTTGCAGACGGAATTCCTGTTTCACTTGAAGATTATCATCAGCAAAGAGGAATTCTCAGAAAAATAATTTTGTTTGATGAAATTCAGGCAGGAGGTTCATTAGATATTCTTCCCGGCGATATTGTCTTGTTTGATGGTCGTAATAAAAGCGGTCCCGATCATATACAAATGGTCTATCAATGGGACGAAAACGATCGTACGCTCGTTGTAATCGACGGTAACGGAGGTGGCTTTGCTTTAGACGGATATGGCACAAATGCAGCAGACCCGAATGCTTCCGGAAATAATCAATCTAAAGACAATACTCTTAAAACAGATAAAATAAAAATTCTTGAAGACAAATTAGGAACAGGTGTTATTTACACAAATGATGGTGCGGCAGGAAGAGTAGGAATTACCTGTCATATTCTTACAAATGATCATCAGGTGAATCCGCCCGCTGAAAACACTTCGCTTCCTCATGCACGTGTTTGGGCAGTTATAAGACCTTCTCTGGCAGATTTTGAAGATCATGAATACACTTCTTTATAAATCACAAATATTAATAGGAAACTAAGCTGAAAATCCGTAAAAGAGTAAGCACAATAACAATTTTAAACTTAATACAATGGCAGATTTATCAAACATTTTACCGGACCAACTTATGCAAGGGGTTCTTGGTAAGCTTTACGAAGTATTAACTGGCGGAGATGGAGATGTTCCACCGTCAAAGGATAATTTTTTCAGTTGGTGTTCTCCGGGGATACCAATAAGACCGGAAGATTTACGTTTTTTAACCATGGGTTTATCAGGTGTTTATACTCCCGAAAAAGATAGTGAAGGCAAAGTCGTTGAGCTTACCGATCAGGAAAAAGAAAAAATAAGAGCAACAAGTACAGGATGGCTTTACCAACAGGCAGAAAATCTGGCGCGCCTTGTAGATTTTATTCCGGATGTAAATGCGGCAGACAACAATCAATTATCAAAACTGAGTATTCAGCAAAATGAAGGAACTTTATCTGATGTGTATAAATATGCATTACAATTCAGTAAAGTTGCCAATACAGAACTATCTGAGGAAGAAAAAGCCAAAGTAGAAAAATTTAAACAGCTTCTACAGGTAAAAAGAATAAAAAAAGATCTTATTACCGATGAAGAATCTGAAGTGATAGAGCCAAGTCCGCTCGTAATTTTATACAATCAGAAAATGGCAGCTTATATCGATGCGGTTTTAGAATATAATACTTACAGAGTCGATGCGCTGGCTGCAGATAATTCTAAGGCAATTCACTTTTGGGCGATGAATGCTTCCAGCTTGCGCAAAAAAGTTCAGGCAGCAATGTCGGATTGGGTTACAAACGGATACAAAAATGAATACGAAGGAATTGCGGCAAGAATAGATCAGATCATGTCAAAAGATTTATCTTTATTAAAAGCAGAATATAAAGACACATTGGAAAGAGCCAAGCTCACTGGTCTTGCTTCCGGTTCAGATTTTTATTACACTTCTCTCGTTCCCGGAAATTTTGTTGAAGGTGGCTGGACGAAATTTAGCTTCGGATCTTCAGATTACGCAAGACATTCAGACAGCAAATATACTTCTTATGGAGTAAGCGGCTCAGCAGGATTTTTAGGTTTCGGTGCATCTGCAGGTTATCAGCATAAAGATTCCAGCAGCAACCGTACTATTAATGCATCCAATTTTAAACTGACTTTTGAAATGTGTCAGGTTCCGATTGTAAGACCTTGGCTGAAAACACCTTTTCTTACTTCAAAAGCCTGGAAATTAGATATGGGAAGTCCAGAAGTTCAGTCAAGAGGAGAATTTTTGAATGACGGAGCGATGCCGCCAAACGGAATTATGCCTGCATATCCTACATCTGTTTTATTTATCCGTAATCTGGTTTTAGATTTCGGACAATATAACTCAGAATATGCTTCGGCTTTTAAATCTGATAAAGCAGATGCATCTGCCGGTTGGGGACCTTTTAGTGTGGATGCCAATTATTCTTCCAGCAGTTACAAGTCTGACTTCAAATCACATTCAGATTCTCAGGGAATTCGTGTGGATGGAATGCAGATTATAGGTTTCAACTGTCATGTGTTGCCGAAAAGTCCGGATCCGCTTCCGAATATTACCAGTTGGATTTAACCAAAAACAAACAAAATGTTTTTAAATGCAATCATATTCGAAAAGCTGAAATCCGTATTTAATCAGTTAAATACAGTTTCGGGGCGTTATTTTCTTACATTTTCTCCCATTACTACAAGTTTTAATAATCAGGATTTTAATTTTTTAGATACTACAACTCCTGTTCAGTATTTATCTGATGCCTATGAAAACCAAATGGCGTTTGCACATCTCGCAAACGCCGTTATCAGAAGGCAGGATATTTATGAATTGAATCCTGATTCTTTTTTACCGGAAAATTATAAGAAAATATTTGATCATGCTAAACTGATAGAAAGCTCCCTTTCGGATGCAGATAAGCAAAAATACAGAGATGCAAAATCAGTTTTGTATCAGGACGATGGTCTTACAAAAGCAGCAGATTACGAAAAATACAGTAGTTACAAAGCTAAATATGAAGGTCTTGTACAAAATATTCAGGATCTCAGCGATAAGATTATGGCAAATCCTGACGATAAAGACAGTTTGTCTAAAAAGCAGGAACTTGAAACCCTTCAGAATATAGCTTTTAACGACTGGCTGATTGACGGCGAAAAAGACAAGATCGAAAACGCACTGAAAATCGTTTCAAGCATCAGTGAACGTTCTGCTTTTGTATCTCAATGGAATCAGGAATATCTAAAACTCCAAAGCGAAATCTCTAAAGTGACAACAGTCGGGTCAAATATTGATTTTCTGCCAGTTTCATGCCTTCCAAACGATTTGTACAAGTATGAATATTCCGGATGGAAAAAAATAGTGATGGAAGAAAAAGAAATCGCTGATTTGGAAAATTCTGCAAAAACTTCATTGACAGATGATTTTTATAATACTTACGACAGTTCAGGCTTAAGCTATTCAAAAGTTGAATTTGAATATATTTTTGTTACCGTTTTAAGAAACTGGTTTAAGCCTAATCTCGTTAACTCTCAATTTTGGAATTTTTCTGATCAACAGGTTGTTTCGGATGAATCTGATCTCAACAAAGGGCTTTTGCCATCATACATCGAAAAATTTCTGTTTATCAGACGGGTTTATGCCTATAATAAAAATGTAAATCCTGAAGAAAATGAGGTTACGGCTGAAGAAAAAATTCCGCAGACTTATATTTTCAGAAATATTGCAAAAAACCTAAAAACGATAGATATGGTTCAGCCAAAAATCATCAGAACCTCTAAGTTTAAAATGATTTCACAAAATAAGTTATTTTCAACGCCTGTTTTGCGGAAAGTGAAGTTAGAGAATACGATTACAAATCAACCGATAATAAATAGATTCGATAAAAATCTGTTCAGAAGAAAAATATTATTTCCTATACCGGTCATAAATGTTGTTGAACAGAAAACCAAATTCCAGTTTAGTTTGATCTTTAAAGATGAGCTTGGAAATTATCTTACTGACATCAATATCTTATTGCAAAGTTCGGCAGACGGATCAACGTATTCTACAGAAACAGATAATGATGGCAAAGTTGTTTTCAACGATATGGAGAAAGGAGATTATACCATTTCCATTCAGAGAGAAGAGCTTTATGAGGATTCTTCATTCAGTTTAAATCTTAGTGAAGATGTTTCGAAAGAATTTATTATTAAGAAAAGACAAAATCCTTATTTTGATATGATTTTGCTGGGTGCTGTGAATTACAGGCTTCCGAATCTTCCCAATCCTTTGCCGGGATATGTTTTTTCGTAATGTTTAAAATTTCAAATTAATAGAAAATCCCGAAGCGTAATTGCTCCGGGATTTTTCGTGATATATAATGTGATTTAGTGTCTTTTGAATAATACTTCATCCATTTTGGTCTGCTTTACGTAAATTCTCTGAAAACTTAGAGGCATATACTGATATAAAAGATTCCATTGATTGATGTCGGTTTGTTTTTTAAAACTTCTGAAAGATCTCACAAAAAGGTTTTCAATCATCTGCTTTACGGTTTTTGTTCCGTTTCTGTAAAGCCAGTCCATCATTTTGATGTTATGGTTCACAATATTGATCTTTGATTCTTTCAGCAGGTTTTTCATGTGATCAACTGTTGTCTGAATAATTCCGGCAAAATTGTTTTGTGCGGAAAGCTGCACGATTTCATTCTGTAACGAAGGATAGAATATTTTTAAATGTTCAATTGCTCCACTTTCATTTATTACTTTCTTCTCAATATTGTTCATTTTTAAATATTTTTCAAAACATTCTTGTTTCAGCCAAAACTGTACCAAATAGAGACTTTTTTAAATTAAATAATTTATTCGATGATTTTTATACACTGTTTGGTGAATTTTTGTATTTTCTTTATCCATCATGGTTTGGGTGATTTGTATTCTGTTTTGAATTTTTCTAAAATGTTGATTACTAATGCTAATTATTTTTAAAAATTTGAGTTTTTTTGTAATGAAATGCTTTAAAAATGTAATGAAAGTTTACTGCCAGATTTTAGAGGTAATTTTTAATTCTTGTCATAAGAAAAAACATGATTTTAGCTTTTTTAACTTTCAGAATAAATATATTTGCAATCCATAAAAAATCAGCGATGTTTACAAAAATTGTAGTCCACAGAGTCGGAAATAAAATCAACGGAGAATCACTTATACTTTCACAGGAAGAGCTTCAACTGGATGAGGGAACTGTAGAAATGCTTGAAAATTATTTTTTAGGTTCATTTAAAACAGAAGAAACCTATCAGTTTTACAGCGATTCTTATTTGGTGAATAATCCGGTTTTCAGTTCGGTTTCTGAAATTTTTGATGACAAAGCAAAATTTCTTTGGGAAGCTGAAAATATTGCCAAACATCTTTTTGAAGCAGCAGAAAACCCAAGAGTTCAGGGTGGCGAATTGTTTATCGTTTTCTTTGAAGACGAAAGAGAAAGCGAAGAAAGAGTAGATAAAATCGGGATTTTTAAAACCGAAAAAAGAGAATCATTCTTAAAAATATTCCCTAAAAACGAATCTTTCGAGATCGAAAAAGATCAGGGAATCAGCCTTTCAAAAATTGATAAAGCGGCATTGATTTATAATAACAATAAAGAAAGTGGCTATGTACTTTCCGTGGTTGACAATAACAAAAACGGAGATATGTATTACTGGTTTGAAGATTTTCTAAAGGTAAAACAGCGTGACGATGAATATTTTCACACGCAGGAAGCTTTGATGGTCTACAAAGACTATATTGTAAAGCAGCTTCCACAGGAATTTGAGGTTTCAAAGGCAGATCAGGCAGATTTTTTAAATAAATCAATCAATTTCTTCAAAGAAAAAGAAGAATTCAAGTTGGATGAATTTGCAGCCGAAGTTTTGGGTGATGAGCATGTGATCGAAAGTTTTAATAATTTTAAAACCGATTATGAGCAGGATATGCAGATCAATATTGCCGAAGAATTCCCGATCAGTGAAGCGGCGGTGAAAAAAACGCAGCGTCATTTCAAAAGTATTATTAAATTAGACAAGAATTTTCATATTTACATCCACGGTGACCGAAAAATGCTAGAGCAGGGTCAGGATGAAAAAGGAAAATATTACATGCTTTATTTCGATAAAGAAGTGTAAAAAAACTAACAATAACCTTAAAAAACTTACATGGGAAAAAATTACAAACTTGTAGCCATCAGTGCGATGGCTATATCCGCTATCGGTATTTTTAGCTGCCTTTATTCTTTTTACGGAGTCTGGAAAGGGGCTTCGCAGTTTAATACAATTTCCGAAGCTTTTCAGATTTTATTTGCTTTTACCACGCTTAATCTTAGTTTTACAAACAGATTTGAGCATTCCGATATCTGGAATTTTGTTTTTTATGTGCTTCTATTTATCGGAGGATTGCAGTTTATAAAATCAAAAGGTAAAGAAACCCGTTTTGTAGGCTTTGTTTTTTCTGTGGTATTTTTGGAGGCTATTATTTTGTTGCTGCAAAGTACATTTTATAAAGTTTTCATTACGAACTGGGAAAATACAACTTCAAAGCAGATCTTTTATCTGATATTAGGCTATGTCATTCTTTTGGGTGTTTTGTATCTGAGTTTTCGTATTTTAAAAATTATTAAAAGCCAGAAAGAAATTGATATTATTGCGACCGAACAGAAAACTACAGTTACCGATACCGGAAAATGGCAGCGTTTTTTTCATTGGATTATAGATGTTACGATCATGTCTCTTATTCTCATTCCGTGTGTAATATCTTTAGGATATTGGCTGATGGAATCTGATGTTTTCAGGGAAAGCGAAGGTCTTAAAATGTTTTTCAGAAGCCGATGGTCTTTGTATGTCATTGTTTTTATTTTCTTTTTTATTTATTATCCGGTTTCAGAGATTCTTTTTGGTTCTACACCAGCAAAATTTTTAACGGAGTCAAGAGTCATTAATTCAAAAGCCGAATCCCCAAATTCCTCTACGATTTTTCTTAGAACTTTATGCAGAAATATTCCGTTTGATGCATTGTCTTTCTTTGCTAAAAGAGGGTGGCACGATTCTTTATCGGAAACATACGTCGTAAAAGAAAAAAGAACAGGTTTTAAAACCAATAAACTGCTTTGGATCTTGCCTGTATTGGTAATCTATCTTGCTGTAATGTATTTTGGCAAAAGATATTATTCTGAATATACAGCCAATCGTGAAATGGAAAATCAGATGTCGGAAAAGATTGAATTTCTGGAATCAGAAATTAAAAATCCGAATCCGAATCAGTTTTTTGTGGTGAATGATATTGATTATTACGGGAATATCGATAATTATGGTTTTAAGATCGAAAAGGTTGAAGGTAATGAAATAAGCATTAAAAGAATTACGGGTGAATTTCTATCCGAATCGAATTTTTCACAGGCAAAATACCTTTATCGTCAACAGAAAGATACGGCTAAAACGTTCGTTATCAGAAAGGATGAGTTTGTGAAAATTTTTCCGAAAAACCGAAGTGAATATTACCGGCCGACAATTACTATGGAATTTTTCGAACCAGGAATACGCTATAATATCGAGAATGTTTATAATTTTGATCTTCCATTTTTAGAAGCGCAGATCAGTAATGCTACAAATGATTATAATGACAAAAAGGCAACAGTATATTTTACAAATCACGGAGCAAGCGGAACAATTACCAACATCAAAAATACAAACGGTGATATCAAGTGGAGAACAGTTTTTCCCGTTGCTGTAAGTAATCAAGTAGGTTCACCTGCTATGATCGAAGTAGAAAATTTTGATTTATCGGGCGAAAATGAATCTCAGATAGAGGTTTTGGATTCTCTTAAAAGAAAGCATTTGTATGTATTTAAAAATAAAGGCTTTCAAACCGAGATCATTAAACTAAAATAAGTATATTTCCTTATGTATTTGCTGCAAATCTGTCTTTATTTTATTAAAAAAAGAGATTTCTTTCAATATTTGGAAAAGTGAATTGTTATACTTTTCCATAAAGTAAAAGTTGATTAATATTCTTTTATTTTAAATATATATTGTTTAATTTTTTAACATTATTCCTTGTTTTAAATTAGTAAATTATGATTTATTTTTTAATAAATCATAATTTTTGTTAATTATTAATGTGAAAGTAATATAACATACCACATTGTGTTTATTTAGGCTATTAATTTGTCTACCTTTGTTTACTTATTTTAGATAGTTATGAATTTTGTAGAATGTCATGATGAGCCCATTCATATTCCGGGTTACATACAAAGTTTTGGGTATTTGATTGGCATTGACGCAGCTTCTCTTACCATCTCTTTTTTCAGTGAAAATATTACTGATCTTTTTAATATCGAAAATCCTGAAGAATTATTTGGAAAAAAAATATCACAGTTTCCGGATATTTTTCAGAATGTCATAAGTTCGGAGATTTTTATTGATTCCGGTTTTCTTTCAAGAAGAGATAATGAAACTTATTTTGATAAAATTGTTCTGAACGACAACCAATATCATTTTTCTGTCTTCCGCACCAATAATTATATATTTTTGGAGTTTGAGGCGGTTTTAGAAAATCAGCGAAAACGTATTACCAACAAATACGACAATTTCTACATCATCGATAATGACCAGGAAATCTGGGATCAGCTTCTGAATACACTCTCTAATATCATCAATTATGACAGGATCATGGTTTATAAATTTATGAGCGATGGATCAGGTAAAGTAATTGCTGAAAAAACCAACAATCATCTGGAAAGCTATCTGGGACTTCACTATCCTGAACACGATATTCCGAGACAGGCCCGTGAATTATACAGAAAAAAGAGAAAAAGAATTTTTTCAAATGTTCATTCGGAGCCGATTCGTCTTTTAAGCCGTACCGAAACCAGTATTGATCTTACTTTTACTGCTTCACGAGCAATGTCGCCCATTCATGGGCAGTATATAAAGAATTCAGGAGCGTCTTCAAGTTTCAGTATTTCGATCATTATTGATGATCAGCTTTGGGGGTTGGTAACGTGTCAGAATTTGGAGCCGAAACATATTGATCTTGAAGATCGTGTACAGGCAGGAATTTTCACGGTTTTGGCATCCAATGCCTATTCTTCTTTTAAAGCTAAAAAAGAATTAGAATACAGATTAGATTTAAATGAAAAATTAAGTCATCTAAAATCTGAATTTCTGAAATATAACACACTTTTTGAATCTCTGGAAGCCAATAAGTCGGAACTAAGAGTAATGCCAAAAGCCGACGGATTAGTTATTATTTCCGATCATGAAGTGGTTACCGATGGCTTGACTCCGGATAGTGAAACGATTGATAAAATCGTAGACTGGGCATATCAGAATACAACAGAAAATGTATTTGTAAGCAACAGTTTTCTGAAGGATCATGGTACTGAATTAAACTTGAATTCAAATACAGCAGGAATCATTATCTACTTTGTCGAAAGAAGCAAAAAAGAAATTCTGATCTGGTTCAGAAAAGAGTTTGATGAACATATCAACTGGGCAGGAAACCCCGAAAAAAATATTGATGTAATTTCCAAAGACGGCATTGAGATCAAATATGTTTCTCCGCGTACTTCTTTCCAGGTTTTTACAGAAAACATCAGAGGAAATTCTAAAAGATGGGGTTCTAAAAATGTCATCGCTGTCGATTTAATCAGGGATCTTATTTTTGAGACCTCTCATAAACAATATATCACCATAAAGAAGCTGCATGATCAGCTGAAAAAGGTAAATGAAGAACTGGATAGTTTTTCTTACACGATTTCACACGATTTGGGAACTCCGCTTACCGTAATGAAGCTTAATGCACAGATGTTGCTGAATAGTTTGGCAGACACTTCAGACAAGAACAAAAACAAAATCAATTCTATCATTGATGAGATCGACAATATGGCAGAAATGATGCAGAATGTCCTTCAGCTCAGTCGTGCAAAACACAGCGAAATTCAGCTTGAAGATGTTGAAACCACACTCACTATTAAGAAAATTACAGAAAACGCAAAAATGACATATGATAGCCCTAAAAGCTTAGTAGTTATTAGAGAATGTCCTCATGTTTTAGCAGATAAGACCATGCTGCATCAGGTGTTTTTAAATATTATCAATAATGCCGTTAAGTATTCTTCAGATCAGGAAAATCCTGTTATTGAAATTGAAGGCACTGAAGAGGGTGATAAAATCATCTACAGAATTAAAGACAACGGTATAGGAATTCCTGAAGAGAATAAACATAAAATGTTTAAGATTTTCAACAGGATGGATAATGCCAAAAAATTCAAAGGAAATGGAGTAGGATTGTCTATTGTTCACAGAATAATGAACAGACTGGGCGGAAATGTAGATTATGAAAGCAGTAAAGACGGAACATGCTTTATTTTAACCTTTCAAAAGCCTAAATTTGCTGAATTATAAAATATAAACATGGTATCTGAATATCTAAAACAAAATACGGCAGAGTATCACGATGCAGCCGAAAATCTTTTTAATTCTGAGAAAATTTTTAATAAAACATTTACTTTAGAAGATTACAGAAAAATTATTCACACCAATTATCTGATGCTTCTTCATAGTGAAAACAAAATATTCAGCAGTCTTTCTGATAAATTCAATGAAAAACTTCAGCTTAACGAAAGAAAAAAACTTCCGCTGATCGAGAAAGATCTTTCCGGTCTGGCTCTGGATAATCAAAAACCTTCTCTTCATCTTGAGTTTGAAAATGAGCATGAAGCTTTGGGAGCAATGTATGTGATTGAAGGTTCTACTTTGGGTGGGAATGTAATTGCCAAGCAACTTTCTAAAACTGAAGGCTTTGATCAGGTGACGTTCAATTTCTTCGGATGTTATCAGGAAAATACAGGATCGATGTGGAAGAATTTTAAAGAAATTTTAGATTCTGAAGTGAAAGAAGAGAATTACAACGAAGTGCTTTCAGGTGCGAAGAAACTGTATACGTTTTTATTAAGCGTTAACTAATATCTCTTAAATAATAATTAAAATTCCCGAAAAATTGCTCAATTTTTCGGGAATTTGTACATTTGGGAAGCAAAAAATTAAACTAATAAAAAATAAATAAAATATTATGAAAGTAACTGTAGTAGGTGCAGGCGCTGTAGGTGCAAGTTGTGCAGAATACATCGCTATGAAAAACTTCTGTTCAGAAGTAGTTTTAGTAGATATCAAAGAAGGTTTTGCAGAAGGAAAAGCAATGGATTTGATGCAGACTGCATCTCTTAACGGATTTGATACAAAAATCACTGGAACAACAGGAGACTATAGTAAAACAGCAGGTTCTCACATTGCAGTAATCACTTCAGGTATTCCTAGAAAACCGGGAATGACCAGAGAAGAATTAATCGGTATCAATGCAGGAATCGTAAAAGAAGTTACTGAAAACCTAGTAAAAAACTCTCCGGAAGTAATCATCATCGTGGTTTCTAACCCAATGGATACAATGGCTTATCTGGTACACAAAACTTCAGGTCTTCCTAAGCACAAAATCATCGGTATGGGTGGTGCTTTAGATTCTGCAAGATTCAAGTACAGATTGGCTGAAGCTTTAGAAGCTCCGATTTCTGATGTTGATGGGATGGTAATCGCTGCTCACAGTGATACAGGAATGCTTCCGTTATTAAGCAAGGCGACAAGAAACGGTGTTCCGGTAACTGAATTCCTTAATGACGAGCAACAAAACTACGTTATTGAAGAAACTAAAGTTGGTGGAGCTACATTGACTAAATTATTGGGAACTTCAGCTTGGTATGCACCGGGTGCAGCAGTTTCTGTAATGGTTCAGGCAATCGCTTGCGACCAGAAAAAAATGATTCCTTGTTCTTTGATGCTTGACGGTGAATACAACGAAACAGATATCTGTTTAGGTGTTCCTGCCATCATCGGTAAAAACGGAGTTGAAAAAATCGTAAACGTTACTTTAACAGCTGCTGAACAATTGAAGTTCGCCGAAGCTGCAAAAGCAGTAAGAGAAGTAAACGGTGATTTGAAGTTTTAATTAAATTAAACCTTTATATAAATAAAATCCGCGCTGGAAAAGCGCGGATTTTTATTTTGTTTAAACCTTTTTTATGACATATGATTGGCTTTAATTCTTAGTTTTAAGAATACTAATAGAATCTGAGTTGTAATAAATGTGTAAAAAGGAATTGTAAAAGCAGGATAATTTAAAGCTTCAACTGAAACATAAATCAATCTACTTGCAACTGCAGTAATCATCAAAATAATACTTAGTATCGAAATTGCTACATCATATTTGAATTTCATTACATTAAGAACAATACCAGTAATTCCTAAAAATGCAAATAACTGATCAATATTCCCAAAGTCAAAAACAGTAAAACCTAACCAAAAAATAAATGGAATGGGTATCATCGATCCCATTAACATAATTAACGAATATGATATTAAGGAGAAAATTCTAATATACTTTATCATTATCTTATGAACTCAATTTTACAGTGTCTTGCTTTAGACGATTCACATGAAAAATTACTTTACAACCGTCGCTTCCATTTCAACTTTGAGTGTTTCAAACAAAGTTTTTACTTCAATAACAGTAGCCGCCTGTTGAATTCCATGTTTTGTAATCCAGGTTTGCCAGACATCAAAATTCTCAAAAAAAGCCGGATGATCTGTGGTGTATACCGTTAGGCGCACCATGTTTTTCAATTCAAAATCTGCCTGTGAAATTACTTTTTCAAGATTTTCAAAGGTTTTGATGATCTGCGTTCTCATATCGGCATCGCTCGATTTTCCATTGTCATCTATTGCGGTTTGTCCGGATACATAAAGGGTGCTCTGAACATTTTTTACTTCTACGGCTTGTGCATAATTTCTTTCATTCTGCCATGTCCACGGGTTAATGATTCTTTTTTCCATGTTGAAATATTTTAAATAAATTAATGGAACAAAGTTCGGCAGAACTGAAAATTTTATACTGTGACCTGCGTCACAATTATTTTGATTCCAAAAAAAAGCGGCTCAAAGTTTCGCGCGACAGACCAAGGTAAGCGGCCAAAGTGATTTTTGGTATTCTTTGCAAAAGGGAAGGATAGTATTTCAGAAACTGCTCGTACCGTTCTTTTGCATTCATCGTCATGAGCGAAAGAATTCTTCTTTGGTTTGAAATATGTCCACCAATGGCTTTTTTCAGAAAGAAATCGGTCATTTTAGGAACTTCAGTCAGGAGTTGCTGATAATCATTAAAAGAAAGTTTTAAAACTGAAGTATCTTCCAGACATTGCAGGGACTGAGTAGCTTTGGTTTGTGTATAGAATGCTGCATAATCGCTTTCCCACCAATCTTCCATTGAAAAAGAAATGATGTGTTCTTTAGCTTCAGCATCGGTATAAAAAAGTTTTAGAAGACCTGAAATAATGAAATAGACGTGGTCAACCTGATCATTTTCGCTGATGATCATTTCACGTTTTTTGAAATGTTCCTCTGTGAAAAATGATTCAACAACCGAAAATTCTTCGTCGGTCAAGGAAATTGTTTTGTTAATATGTTCTTTGAGGACATTCATTTTAGTTTGAATTAATGATCAGTTTTCCAAATTATCTGTACAATTCAAGATCAAGAAAATTATTATTTCTTAGAATATTCTTTTTTGCTTGAATCCTTTCATTTTTCCTCAGTTCTTCCAGATTTATCGTATTACCTTTTTCATCCTGTATGCTGATCATTTTGATCTGAGGATTCATTAATAAAAATTGTTCATTATTACCGATCGGATTTCTTCTGTATTCATTCCATTTTTTGTTAAACTGTTTCCTGTTAACTTCGTAAGTCTTTAATAAGCTAAAAGATTTAACTTTATGTAGGTTGTCATTCGTCTCATAATTGGCAACCAACTGAAAAGAGTGATGCTTTTTTGTGTCTTCTATGGCAATAATTAATCCCGGAAGATTTTTAAATATATTCGGTCCGTCCTGAAAAGGCAGATCAGTTGTAAACCAGGCTGTCCATTCTCTGTTTCCGAATTTCGCAGTTGCTTTCTGGCAATTATAATTCTGAATTTTTTTATTCTCATTCAACAATTTCCAGTTCAGCTTTCTCTCATCATAGACTTTATAAGATTCCATCCCAATATATTCTAAAGAATAATCTTTGGCATCATGATAACTTTTCCAGATAAAGTTTCTGATATTTCCGGGAGAAAAACTTACATCTCCGTTATTTTCTGATGATTTTAAATTTGATGAATCGCTTTTCGCTTTCATTTCGCTCAAAAATTCAGAATGATCTTTGAAAATCGTGAGTCGCATATTTTCAGTTAAAACACTATCAACTTTTGTCGAATCCGGAACATATTTATACTCGTAAATAAAACGATGATTTTGTGCGTTTAAGGATATATTCAAAACAAAAAAAAGAATCAGGTGAAGTTTATTCATTTGTGGTATATCATTTGTTCAAATCTACAAAATTGAATTTGATGAATGTTTCTTGATTCTCTTTTAATTTAAAATTTATTTAAAAACAATCCGTAACCAGTTCCATATTCACCATTGCTCCGGCTACATTTCCGGTCATGACAGCACTCGAAACAGAGCGCATCATCGAAGAATTGTCACCACAAACAAAAACACGGGGAATATTTGTTTTCTGAAACTGATCGGTTTTTATGTGCCCGATTTCTGTAAACTCGCAACCCAGTTGTTCAGGAATTTCCGAATGTTGGTGAAACGGCAAAGCTGCGTAAACGGCTTCAAAATTTACATCTTTTCCATCTGAGAATATTACGCTTTCAATCATTCCGTTTTGATGTTTTAATTCAGAAATTTCAGATTCAATAATTTGAATATTATTTTTGGCTAATTTTTCTTTTTGTTCAGCCGTAAAACTGGCTTCTCCTCTTGTCATTATTGTAACATCTTCTGTAAGATTTTTAACCAAGGAAGCAATATGAACGGCTTTGTCACCATTAGCTATAATTCCTGTTTTTCTGCCTTTATATTCATAGCCGTGACAATACGGACAATGAATCAGCGAAATTCCCCAACATTCCGCAAAACCTTTAACATTTGGGATTTCATCGGTAATTCCCGTTGCTATAATAATTTTTTTTGAACTGAAAGTTTCACCGTTTTCTGTATGAATCTCGAAACCATTTTCTGTTATTTTAGCATTAATTGCTTTTCCGTGAAAAAAGCTTACTGTTTCGTATTCTTTCACCTGTTTTTTGGCAAGAAAAGCAATTTCTTTTGGCGTTTTTCCGTCTTGGGTCAGGAAATTATGAGAATGTGGGGTCTGCTCGTTGCAGGGTTTTCCGCTGTCGATCACCAGAGTTTTTCTTAATGATCTTCCCAATGCCATGGCTGCAGAAAGCCCGGAATAACTTCCGCCGATGATGATCGCTTCGTATTGTACTTCGTTCATAATTTCAGATTTAAAGTTTATTAAGGTATTCTTAGTTGAAATGTTTGTCAAAGTTAAAATAAATTTTTATTATTGCAACATAATCGCATTAATAAAAATGATAAGAAGAAGTACACCTACGAAAGATGCTGTTTTGAATGTTTTAGCAGATTCAAAAAAAGCAATGAGCCAGGATGCAATTATGAAAAAAGTTTCTGTAAATATAGACAGAGCTACGGTTTATCGTGTTCTCAATCGCTTTTGTGAAGACGGAATCCTTCATAGAATTGTTGCGGAAGACGGGAAGCAGTATTTTGCAGTCTGCATTAAATGTGAAGAAAAAAAACTGGCAGATCATCATTTTCATTTCAGATGTACAAAATGTGAAACGATAGAATGTCTGCCGGTTGCCGTTCAGTTTTCTCTGGAAAAAGGATATTCTGTAGAAAGTGTAAATTGTATTCTGACCGGAGTTTGTAAAGATTGTGCTTGAAATTTTAAACCGTCTTCAAAACGCCGCCATCAGCTCTGAGGCAAGATCCATTCGTCGCAACAGAAAGCGGACTTGACAGATAAGTTGCAAGACTGGCAATTTCTTTAGGCTTAATAAATCTTTGTAATAAAGAATCTGGGTTGGTTTGCTGCACGATTGCTGCTTTCATTTGTTCGGTGGTTATATTTTGAAGTTTTGCGTAATGTTCAACTGTTGATGCGACGCCGTCAGAATATGTAGGCCCACCAAGAATGGTATTCACGGTTACTTCAGTTCCTTTTGTAAGCTTAGATAAACCGTTGCTGATTGCCATCATCGAAGCTTTTGTCATCCCATAATGGATCATATCTGCAGGAATATTCACACCCGATTCGCTGCTGATAAAAATAATTCTTCCTTGCTTTTTTTCAAGCATTGATGGCAATAAATGTCTTGATAATTTTACCGCACTCATCACATTGATTTCAAAGATTCTCTGCCACTCGTCATCAGTGATGAGCATAAAGTCTTTTAATTCGAAAATACCGACGTTGTTAATCAGAATGTCAATATCGCTAAGTTGTTTTAAAAGTTCATCGACTTGATTTTTATCTGAAAAATCAGCAGCAATTCCGGAAACTTTAGCACTTGGAAATTTTTGTTTTAAATCTAAAACTGCTTGTTGTGTTTTTTCGTTTTGTCTTCCATTGATGATTACTTCTGCACCTTCTTCTAATAATTGTTCTGCAATTGCAAAGCCAATTCCTTGCGTAGAACCACTGATGAAAGCTTTTTTTGATGTTAATTGTAAATTCATTATAACTAAATTTTATTTTTGTAATGATTGATCCAAAATTTGATAAAAAAATTAGCTGAGTACAGCCAATTGTAGTTCAATTTGTTGGGAAAGTATTTTCTGATCAGGATATATTCTTCTCAAAGTATTCAATCCGCACCAGAATGTGATAAGATTTCTTGCCAGAACGGAAGCATCTGCCTGATTTTTAATTTTTCCTGCATCCTGAGCTTTTTTAATGGCTTCAGAATACATTTCTTCAACTTCTTTTAAAATCTGAATGGCTTCCTTTTCTAATTCTTCATCAACAAAAGTCATTTCAACCACTGTGTTTGCGATAATACAGCCTTGTAAATGCCTTGTTTTATCAGAATTTGCTACGCTTCTGAAGAAATCTTTAATGAGCTCTATTGGATTTTCACTGTTTTTAAGCTCTTCTTTAAAATTTTCAAAATCTTTTCTTCTTTGGTTAATTGCTGCCTTGAAAACTTCCTTTTTTCCACCTTTGAAAGCATTATAAAAGCTTCCGCTTCCTGCACCTGTGACCTTCAGCAAATCATTTAATGAAGTTGCGGTATACCCTTTTTTCCAAAAGATATCCTGCGCCTTCTGTATTAATTCTTCATTTTGGTGAATGTTTGGTCTGCCTCTCATTTTATTTTTGTAATGATCGATACAAAATTATGAAAAATAATTTTAATTATCAAAATAAATAAGACACATCGAAAATGTGTCTTATTTTAAAATATTCTATTAAAGTTATTTTTTATTGCTAATTGCTGAATCAGTTTTCGGCTTTTCACCTGCAATCGACATTTTATTTTCAAAAGGTTTGGCTTCTAAAACCGTTATGCTCGTTTGTTCTTTTCCTAGATTATACTGTACAAAAACAACTTTTTCGGCAGTTCTGATAATGTAGGTATTTACGTTTTTCCAGTTGTTGCAGGAGTGCATGTATCCCAGATTATAAGCTTCGGGATCTTTCTTCTTTAATCTTTCTTCTTCACCTTCACGCAGTGGTTCGCCGGTATTGATTTTTACTCCGCCCACATTTTTTATAAGTTCGTCAAAACTTTTCTGAATTTCGAGTGGTGAAAATTTCTTTTCTTTAAAATCATCAGAAACCCGGATTTCGGCTTTATAGGTTTTACCTTCCATTGAAGTATAAGTACCGTGATCATAAAAATATTCTTTATCAAAATCTTTAGTCTGCCCATTTCCCTGATAAGAATTCGGATCTGTGAAAGAATAACCTTCCGGTAATTGAAAATAAGGGAAAGTTCCTTGAAATTTATCGGTTTCAGGAATTTTACTGATATTATATCCGGTATCAGAAATCACTTCTGTAGAATCTGCAACATCAGAACGCGTATTTTCTGTCTGAGAGACAGCATGATCTTCATCTTTTTTATTGCACGACCATAAAATAAATGTTGCACAAACGGTTGTTAAAACGATTTTCTTCATATTTCATTGAGTTGAGAAACATCATTTGCGCTTCTGTCCGTGCAAAATTGGTGCTAAAAGCAATCTGAAAAGTTTAAAATTATGTTAAATTAATTTGGAATCTACTTTCTTCACATTTTTTAATTCCGAAGGTGAAACTCCAAATTCTTTTTTAAAAACATAAGAAAAGTGGGAGAGGTCTTCAAAACCAAGATCAATATAAATGTCTGTTGGTTTTTTGTTTTCTTTATTAAGTAGAAAATAGGCTTCATGAAGTCTTCTGTTCATTAACCATTTCCCCGGACTTGTGTTAAAAATAGCCTTAAATTCTCTTTTGAAAGTTGATAAACTTCGCCCTGTCATAAAAGCAAAACGTTCCATGCTGATGTTAAATTTATAATTGTGATTCATAAATTTTTCCAGATCAATTTTATGCGGGATATTGAAATTGAAGAAAATATTTTTCAGATCAGGATTATTTTTAAGTAAAATCATCAACAGTTCTTCACGTTTAATATCAACAAAAATATCATCCAACTTTTCTGTTCCGTTGTAATAAGGTTCTAATGATTGCACAAAATTGTTAATCAATTTATCTTCTTCGATAAATAAAAACGAATCTTTATGATCCGTTGGTTCTGCATGATAAGAATGACGCTCTAAAAATTTCTTCAAAAATGTTTCATCAAAAGCGATAATTACTTTTTCAAACTGCCCTTCATCTTTATATTTTGTATATCGAACCAGATGGTTTTTCCTTGCAATACAGTAATCACCGGGTTTCATATTGTAATGTTTATACCCATCGTACGAAGTCATGGAACCCTTAAGCAAAAACAAAAAGAAATGCTCAGGAATAAACTGTTCCGGTGATATTTCGGGACCGAGATGACAGGAATGGAGATTGTTGAATTTCATTTTTCATTAATTAATTTCGTTTGTCTTGAAAGAAAAAACAAGAATTCAAGATTTGGAAACTGTTGCAAAATTTTTTTTAATTCAAGATTTGCTTGAATTTATAGTACTTTTATGAATAACCTGTTGCTTTTCAACGGATACTATTTACACAAATTTAGTAAAGGTTTTTGAATTCTAATCATTTCGAGTAGGTTTTGCAAAAACCGTATCGAGAAGCTTTTTATTATATGTTCTCGACACAAAATTATTTTCCACTTTGTTACAAATAATTTCACTCGAACTGACGGTATGTTTATATTTAAGACTTCATTAAACTATCTGCGCCTGCCAGTAAAGCTTCTTCACGGCTTCTTGGATTCCAGTTGAGAAGGGTTTTTGCTTTTTGGTTAGACATTTCTTTGTAGAATTCTTGTCCGATGGGTTCCAATTTCTGAATATTTTCGGTGTATTGTGGTCTTTCTTTTTTGAACAATTCGGCAACATCATAAAAGCTCATCACACCTTCTGAAGTAGCTATAAAACGTTGTCCCGAAGCTTTCGGATTCAACATTGCTTTGATGTGAATATCTGCAACATCTCTTACATCTACAACGCCCATTGTGAAAGTCGGAGTGTATTCTAAGACTCCATTTAAAATTCCAGAAACCGCAATATTTAGCGATGCAGAAGTGATTCCGCCAATGGCAGGACCAAAAATTCCGACAGGATTGATCACTGATAATTCCAAACCGTTACCTTCTTTTTCAATGAATTCCCAAGCGGTTTTTTCAGCCACCGTTTTTGATTTGATGTAAGCGGGAAGTTCAACATTCACATCCGTCCAGTCTTCCTCGGTGAAAACATGGTCTTTAATGTCTTTGCTGTAACCAACTGCTGCAAAAGACGAGGTTAAAACCACTCTTTTCACACCCGCATCTCTTGATGCTTTCAAAACACGTAAAGCTCCGTCTCTTGCAGGAATGATAAGCTCGTTTTCATCCTTCGGATCTTGTGCAGGGAAGGGAGATGCAACATGAAGAACATAGTCGCAACCTTTTACTGCTTCGTCCCAATTGGTGTCGCTCGTAAGATCTGCTTCAATAAATGAAAGGTTAGAAAAATCTGTAATTCCGCCTTCTTCCAATGCTTTGATGATAGTGTCTTTTTTTGCGAGTGAACGAAGTGTTGTTTTCACCTCATATCCTTGCTGTAATAGTTGCAGGACGGTATGAACTCCTAAAAATCCCGTTCCTCCCGTTACCAAAACTATTTTCTTTGTCTGTACGTTTTCCATTTTTATTTAAATTTTACAGGACAAAGTTGGGGTTTATTTGAGAGAGGGATTTTGTTGTGGGGTTCTTTTTTTGTTTGTTGTGAGGGTCACGAGTTTCTGTCATATTTTCATCATAACTTTTATGCTTGAAAACACTTCTATTGGTGATCGCTTTTTCAGAACTAATAATACTCGTTGTGCATTTGTTTTTTGTTTTTCGAAAATAAGTGAAATGGCTTCATTTATCTTTTATTTAAATATTATTGTTGTTCTTTGGTTGTCCTTGCGTGGTAATTATTGTAATGCTAAACGAAGCTTTTATAAAAACATTTGCTTTTTTAAGTTAAACAAAGCCATTCGTTTACATAAGAAATACAAGAAATAAATTGATTATCAATTAGTTATTTTTGTTTCAAAATGCACAGCAGATATGATAATTTAAGTATAAAAAATCTCCCACGAAAGACTCGCGAGAGATAAAATATATGGAATCAATTCCGATCAGGAACGGCGGTATTTTTAGCTGTTGAAAGTAGCGAAAGCACCTTCTGTAGCGGCAAAGAAATTGTCGTACAACAGACCGGTATTTCCTACGCGAATTTCATAAATATCTTCCTGAAGAGCTTTCACCAAATCATTGGCAACATCTGAAGCCGGAATACCGTTTTCTCTGCCTCCGATTTCTACGGAAAAATCGGTGTTTACCAAAGGTGGCATCAATTCAAAAACTTTTACGTTGGTGTCTTTTGCCAGTTCGTATCTCAACAATCTTGTGTGAGAATGTAGCGCGGCCTTAGAATCCGAATACGTCGGAAGGTGCGAACCGGGAACGAATCCTACGATAGACGAAACGTTCACGATGGCTGCTTCAGTTTGTTGTTTCAATAATGGAAGGAATTTTTCTGAAAGTCTGATCGGTGCAAAATAATTGGTTGTAAATTCTGCAACTGCTTTGCTGTAAGCGTCTCCGTCATTTGCAACGTTGTAGACATAAGCACTTCCGGCATTGTTGATCAGAATATTCAGTCCTCCGAAATTCACTTTTACTTCTTCTACCAATCTGTCGATATCCGTTTCATTCGTAATATCCGCTTGAATCGTGAAGACATTATCTAAATCTTTCGCTGCAGCTTCTAATTTTTCTTTGTTTCTTCCAACGATGATGATTTTATTCGAAGGGCTTAATGCTTTTGCAATTTCTAATCCGATTCCTGATCCTCCGCCAGTAATTAAGATGGTGTTGTTTGTAATGGTCATAATAATTTGTTGTTGTTTAAGTTATATTTTAAAATTATAAATTGTACCATTTGGTACAAAATTGTGTAAAATTTTTTTTTGAGTGATGAAGCTTGATAATTGGAGCCCAATACTTCGCGCTAACGAACTTCAAGGTTCCATCATCCCACTTTCAGCCATATCATTCCAGCAATTTCAAATTCATTTCAATCATTGATCTGAGGATTTTCGGAGAGTTTTCCATACGTCTTGTGACATGGATCCCGTTCCATAAATTGGTTAAATGCCAAGCCAGAATTTCAGCATCTTCCAGCGTTTTCAATTGTCCGTTTTGCTGGGCATTTCTGATGGCTTTTGCGAAAATTTTCTGCAAACCTTTTAATAATTCAGCCGTGATTTTTTTTATATCTTCATCTTTTTCAGAAAGCTGAACCAATGCATTTCCAAGATAACAGCCTCTTTCGATATCGCAATCATCAGCATCGGAAAGCATTAAAAAAAACTGTCTGATAAATTCAATCTGATTGTCCGATTTTTCAATCGCATGCCCGATTTTTTGATTAAAACCTTCTGCAAATTGTTTGATAGATCGAACGTACAATTCCTGTTTTCCTCCTTTGAAAGCCAGATAAAAACTTCCTTTTCCGATTCCCATGGCATTGAGTAATTCATCTGCAGAAGCCGTATCGTAGCCTTTATTTCTAAAGACTTCGGTCGCTTTTTGGATGGCTTCCTGCTCGTCGAATATTTTGGGTCTTCCTGCCATTTCTTTATTTTGATGAGACAAAGGTATATAATTGTACTGATTAGTACAAAATAAAATTTTAAATATGTTTTATTGATTTTGTCGATGAAGTTTTTGATTGTAAGGTTGGAGCGTAATTTGTTGGTTTTTCGCAAAGGCGCAAAGTTTTTTTAATAATGCTGTTCTAAAGCGCAAGGATTTTATCGAAGATAAAATTGAAGAATGAAAATATCCACTTCGTTTGTCATCCTGAAAGGATCTAGGCGTGAATCTTTCCAAATTGTTTTCTAATGCTATGCTTAGATCCTTCCAGGATGACAAACTGTGTGAAAATAAATTGAAAAAATTATTTAACGGAGTTCAAAACCCTTTCAAATTCAAGATCGCGCTTGTCGAGAAAATCCTGATCTTTATAATGTATGATTTCATTAATTCGGATTCCGGTTTGTTGGGTTTGGGAATTATCAGGATAAAAAATTCCGTTTCCAGTAAATTCTAAAACATAATCTCCCGGTAGATTAACTTTCACCACATCTCCATCTCCGCCTGAAGTTTGTTGACCAATTGTAACAGATTGCGGGAAAATCTTCTGTAAACTCATAGAATACCATTCACTTGCACTGCGGGTTTCTGGGTTTACCAGAATGAAAACTTTTCCAGAGTAAGTATGCGTTGTTTTTTCTTTAATTTCAGGAAAATTTTGTATTGGTTTGTCCAAATAATAGAATGTGCCTATGTTTTTTAAATTCGGAGCGTAATATTTGTGAAAATAATTTTCAACAGGGGAGAAGTATTTGTAAACATAATGAAATACAAAACCACCCCAATCAGGATATTCTCTCATGTCGAAAACAATTGCTTTTTTCTGTGCTGCATCTCCTAAAATTTTTTCCATCACATCATCTATCTTATCATCATCTACGTTGTCGATAAACTGTAAAGTTCTGTTAATATTGAAATAAGCAATATTTTTATCAACAAGATTATGATTTCTTTTGGCCATTATTTTTTTGCCGATGTATTCTGCAATTGCCTTATTTTGTGATTTATCTTTTGGATCTGCAAAGTCTATACTTGTGATGAATTTTTTATTCTGCTGAGATTTTACAGTCAGTTTTTTCTGTTTGTTATTGTTTGGCCAAATCAGGTTTCCCTGATATTTTGAAAGTTCATAAATGAGTTTATTCCGATTAGAAACCGAAAGTAATTTAGATTTTTCATCAATAATCTGTTTGATACTTTTTCCGTCAATTTCTGTTATTTGGTCGCCAATATTAAGATTTGCTTTAGAGCAAATCTCAGGGAAAATAATATCCGTAATCAATAAATGATCATCAACGATTTGATAATCAAAAGGTGCGTAATACAATCCGTTAAAAATATCACCTCTGAAATTAAGCTGAGTATAAAAACTGAAAGCGTGACTATCCTTTAACTTTGAAACCAACTTTGCCAATATCACTTCAAAATCTTTTCTTGAATTGACAGATAAATTTTCGTCTAAAGAGTTTTTAAAATAATCATCAAAACCCTTATCCATAATGTATTTATGAGGAAAAAGATAATCAACAATTCCTTGAATTTTTGCTAAAGTCAATAAACGGTATTCTGGTGGTAGATTTTCTGTTTTTGGGAAAGAATATTTTTTTTCATCACTCACCGATTTTTCTTTTAATAATTCGAAATTGAAACGGTGATTGTAAATCGTATTCAGCAGATTTTTATTTTCAGAAGAAATTTTTCCGTTTTTCCGGAACCAGTTGAAGTTTTGATTTTTAGCTAAAATGTCTTTTGACGTATCTGTTGGAGCAGGATTCGTTAAATTTTTATTTAAATTTTGAGATAATTTATTAATAACAGAATTAAAATTATCTTTTGAATTGATATTTTTAACTGTAACTAAAAACAAGCTATCGGCGTTTACTTTTCCGCTGGCTACATCGGGATGATAATATTTAATAAAATTCCAAGTTTTGATGAAATCGTAATATTGATTTTTCTGAGCGAAAATTATTTGATGAAGAAAGATAATAAATATAAACGTGATTGTTTTTTTCATGATAATTAGTAATTTTTAAAGATAATATATATCAGTCAATTAAAAATATTAATTATCAATCAATGAATTTATATTTTAAATCAAGAGTTCAAAACTCATGAATAAAGCCGTTTCTATGGAATCTTTATAGAGTTTTGTATTAATTCCTGTGATCGAAAAACCTACATTTTGAAAGAATTTGATAGCCGGATAATTGGTGTTTTGAGTTTCGAGTTCAACCAATCTGCATTGAAGTTCTCTTGCTTTTCGGTTGATGCTTTTGATGAATAATTTTCCGATATTTTGTCCGCGAAACTTTTCATCAATTAAAATGTTTTCAATAAAAAGACTGTTGTTCCATTCCCTGAAATCACAGATTGCCCAACCGATTAATTCACCATTTTCAAAAGCTCCGAATGAATTTCCCTGTTCAATAATTTCATTCAAATCATCAATATCTTCAGAAGTTGTTTCCCAGATTTTTTTATAATGTTGATTTTTTTCTCTTAGATTAAATTCAAAAGTATTCCCGATTTCTATTGTTGAAATTGCAATGACCTTGTCGGTTTCATAACCGTTTAAGCCCCAGTTGATAGTTGTATTTTCATTTATTTTTTCTAGTTTTTTGATTTCCATAAAGTATTAGGATTATTCAATTTTAATGGTTGGTAAAGCTTCTTCTTTTTCGAAGTTTTCCCAGATATATTCCATGTTTGGATAAAAGCAACCGTCTTTTTGAAGATCAATATATTCGGATGAAATCTTGTGTATATCGAATGACTCTAAACTGTTTTCTTTTAGAATATTTAAAGCTTTATTAATCTCTTTTTCAATTTTTTGGCTTGATGTCCAAGGATAATAATTGATGAAAACTTTTAAGCGATCAATTGCAAATGCATATCTTTTAATTTTTGAGGTATAAAAAGGATCATACTTTTTATTTAATTTCTTTAATTTATCTGCATCTATTTTATTAATATCGTTTTCAAAAAGCTGTGGTTTATAGAAAACATTAATTTCAATATCGCCAAAACTTAGAAATCCTTCAGCAAATTTATTCCAATTGTAAAAAACCCGTACAGTTCTGCTTTCAATTGTTTTAATTAAGCCCTCATATTTATCAATACTTTCTTTTTGAAACCCTTTTTGTCTTAATTCTGTGAAAATTTTTCTTTCAAAGATTTTAGAATGAACTTTTTTCCCTATAGAATTACTTATCCAAATTAGGATTGATACAAAAATGGTAAAAAGGAGAGAGAGAATAAGACTAAACCAAAAATTTTTACTTGATAAAAAAAACGGAATAAAAATGATAAAAAAGATGAATAGATTTGCTACAAAAGTTGGATTTCCATCGATGAAATAACTTCCGTTCTCTCGTTTTTTTATGGTTAAAAGTTTCATTAAATTAAATTGACTGTAAGTAGTATAAGAACTATAATGACTTTCAAATTTAATCAAAATTTCACACACCCAACCTTTAAAACCCTTAAATTTGTGGTCACAAAAAAGTTATTCAATGCTTAGGAAAATTTCAATTGCGGCAGCAACGTTTCTGTCTGTGATTACAATCAATGCTCAGAAAAATAAGAATTCACAGGTCGAAAGACCAAAACTTGTTGTAGGTTTGGTCATTGATCAGATGAGGTGGGATTATTTGTATCGCTATTACAGTAAATATGGGAATGATGGTTTCAAAAGACTTTTAAATAAAGGATATTCTTTAAATAATGTGCATATTCCGTATGTTCCTACCGTTACGGCTTTGGGGCATACTTCGATTTATACAGGTTCGGTTCCTGCCATTCACGGGATTGCAGGAAATGACTGGACCGATAAAGAAACCGGTAAAAATGTTTACTGTACAACTGACGAAAGCGTAAAACCTGTCGGAACAAGCAATGTGAAAGTAGGAAGCCATTCTCCAAAAAATCTTTGGTCGACAACAATTACCGATGAGCTGAAATTAGCAACCAATTTTCAGGGTAAAGTTATTGGGGTGTCTTTAAAAGACAGAGCTTCAATTCTTCCTGCCGGTCACACGCCAAACGGAGCTTTTTGGTTCGACGATTCTACAGGAGATTTCATTACAAGTACATGGTATATGAATGATCTTCCACAATGGGTAAAAGATTTTAACGCACAAAATCTTCCCGATCATTTGGTCGCAAACGGTTGGAATACTTTATTACCCATCAATCAATATACCGAAAGTACACCCGATAATTCATCTTGGGAAGGACTTTTAGGAAGTTCAAAAACGCCTACTTTCCCTTATTCTAATCTTGCGACAGATTATAAAACTAAAAAAGATAACATCCGATACACCCCTTTCGGAAATACTTTGACCCTGAAATTGGCTGAAGCTTCTGTGGAAGGAGAAAAACTGGGAGCAGATAATGTAACTGATATTTTAGCCATCAATTTGGCTTCTACAGACTATGCAGGACATAAATTCGGACCCAATTCAATTGAAGTAGAAGATGTTTATCTGAGACTTGATCAGGATCTTGCGCAATTTTTTGCATATCTTGATAAAAAAGTAGGGAAGAACCAATACACCGTTTTTGTATCTGCAGATCACGGTGGAGCGCATTCAGTCGGATTTCTTCAGGAGCATAGGATTACAACAGGTTTCTTTGGAGAAGGAATGGAAAAGAATCTTAATGAAAAGCTTAAAACAAAATTTGGTGTTGATAAATTGATTAACGGTGTCGACAATTACCAAATTTATTTCGATAGAAAATTAATTGCGGATAACAATCTTGATTTGGAAAGCATTAAAAAGTTCGCGGTTCAGGAATTGGAAAATGACCCTTCAGATTTATATGCAGTTTCTACCACAGCAGTTCAGGAAGCAAGTATTCCGGAGCCTATTAAACAAAGAATTATTAACGGGATCAACAGACAGAGAAGTGGCGATATTCAGTTGATTTCTCATGATTCGATGCTTCCACCATATTCTAAAACCGGAACAACACACAGCGTCTGGAATTCTTATGACGCACACATTCCATTGATTTTTATGGGATGGGGTATTAAACATGGTGAAAGTAATAAAGCCTATCACATGACCGATATTGCACCGACAGTTTCTGCTTTGCTGCATATTCAGTTTCCAAGCGGAAATGTAGGAAATCCGATTACGGAAGTTTTAGGAAGATAAAATTTATTATATGTAAAAGATTCGGCGAGGCGAAGCCTCGCCGAAAAGCACTAAACCGTTATATTAATCTTCATTTTGATCGTCTTCTTCGTCTTCATATTGCTCAAGATAATAAGCAAAGGTGAACTCTTCATTTTCATCTTCAATATCTTCAAGCATAGTCAGTAAGTCCTCAAAAAGCTCAAGCTGATCAACACTCATATTCACAAATTCTAAATGCAAAGGCATTTCAAGTTCGCCTGTAATGACATCAGAAAGTGCATCAAGATTATCTCCGAAATATTCAGGAAGCTTTGCTTTTTCTTTAAGCTGAGTGTAAAAATCTTCGAAATCGCCGATTTCTGTAAAGTCGATATATGTTGTATTCATAGTTTACTTTTAATGGTGCAAATGTAGGAGTTTTCTTATGATTGTTAAAGAGCAACTCTTCGCAACGATTTTATTGTTTTTCAAAACTTTTATAATGATTTTTCGTTAAATAAACATCCCCATTTTTAGTAAAAACAATTCTGTCAGCATTTCTATTTCCGCAATTGTAATTCACATCGGCTTCAAAATACTTTTCTCCTTTCGGAAGTTTTCCTTCACGGTTTCCGAAATAATCTCCACCGATGGCTTTTCCGGGCAGAACTTCACAAAGATTTCCCTGAGAAGGACTCCAACCCAGTTTTTTGGCTTCATTTTTTGTAATATAATAATCAGGGAGCTGATAATTTTGTTTTACGTAATTGATGACTGTCTTTTCATTGGTCAGTTGATCGATTGATTTTTGATCATATTGTTTTTCAGATGTTTTGGAAATAGTCTCAGCTTGTTCCGGAGTTTTTTTATCATCAATAAAATGATTATACATATACATCACAGACATTCCAAGAATAAGTCCGAGGCAGGCGAAGGAAAGCGAACGGGTTTTAGAATTCATATTGTACGTCAATAGTTAATTTAACTTCGTTAGTGAATTGTCAATTTTAGCTTAAACAAATTGCAAAAATTCACAATTGCCAATTCACCTGAGAAGAAAGATTCACTTTCAATCTCTCCATTCCTCCGGAATATCACAAACAGGAATGGGATTAATCTTATGTTGAGCCGCTTTATGCATTCTGTCGAAAATTAAGAAGACTTCCTTGTCACGACCTTCATAATCTTCTGCAGTTTTTGTTCCGTATTCTTTCTGGATTTTCTCGAGTTCAGGATATGTAGCACCGATTTGTTGTTCGTCTGTTCTGTCTACATCCCAAAGTCCGTCTGTCGGAATTGCGTTTTTAATACTTTCAGGGAGATCCAAAACTCTTGCGATCTCGTAAACCTCAGTTTTATAAAGATCTGCGATCGGAGAAATGTCGACTCCGCCGTCGCCATATTTTGTATAGAAACCGATTCCGAAATCTTCTACTTTATTCCCCGTTCCGCAAACCAGAAGACCGTTGATTTGCCCGTAATAATATAAAGTCAGCATTCTGAGGCGTGATCTTGTATTGGCAAAAGCAAGTTTTTCATTCGGAAACTCGTCATCTCTCACATTAAAAATATCATGTAAAGCCTCGAATGGCGCATTAAGATCCACAGAGAATCCGTCAACATTTGAAAAATTATTTTTTAGAAAATCAATTTGTTCCTGTGCTCTTGAGATCTGATCTTTTTGTTGTCTGATCGGCATTTCGAGAACTAAAGTTTTCAAACCTGTCATAGCACAAAGCGTCGATACCACTCCGGAATCAACACCACCCGAAACTCCAATGACATATCCTTTTACTCCTGCTTTTTGAGCATAATTTTTTAGCCAGCTTACAATATGATCTATTATTTGTTGTGTCTGCATTGTATATTTTTAATGTTTAAAATTTTCTTTTTTTAGCTCATACCAAAAACAAATTCCATCCGGCTCGATAAATTCACCTTTGTTTTCGAAGCCGAGTTTAGTGAGAGTTTTATTTGAAGCGATATTTTCTGAATGCGCATTGGCATAAATTGCATCTGCGTTCAAATCATTAAAACCAAACTCAAGGGAAGTTTTTCCTGATTCAAAAGCATAACCTTTTCCCCATGTTTCCGGAAGAAATCGATAACCGAGATCATAAAAATTCTTATATCCGTTGATTTCTGCAATGTGCAGTTTTAAACCGCTCCAGCCAACAAGAAGTCCGCTTTCTTTTTCGATGGCAGCAAGTCTTCCAAAACCATTATCTTCATATTGCTGCATGATCATTTTCACCACTTCTTTCGACTCTTCAGCTTTTGTAAGTGGTGCTATTCCGATATATTTCATTACTTCAGGATCAGAATCAAGCAGAAAAAGACGTTCATAGTCCTCTTCCACAAACTTCCTTAGAATCAGTCTTTCGGTTTCAATATATATATTCATGTGTGGTTTGTGTTTTTAAAGTTTTTAATATAACTTTCATAGCTACAAAAAAATCCTTTTTCAGTATAAGTTTATATTTATATCCTTATTTTTGTACACTTAAATTTCATGTAAAAATAATGAAGATTTTTAGAATTGCAGTACTTTCATGCTTTTTAGTTTTAAGTTTAAATTCTTGTAAAAAAGAAAAGGAAACAGATTGGAAAGTAGAAATAAAAAATCCGGCCGAAAAAATAGAGCTTACCGATATTTCGAAAGAGTTTTATGATGTAAATGTTCCGTTAGAGCAGTTTAAGGCTAAATTTCCGTGGTTTCAGGGGACGGTTTCTGATGAAGATTTCGCAAAAAACAGAGTGAATCCGGATGAAGTGAAGATTTATAAAGAAGCAATTTCAAAAATTGATCACACGAAACTTAAAAAAGAACTCGAAGATCTGTTTACCCATATTAAATATTACTTTCCCAATTTTAAAACTCCAAAAGTATATTTGTTTTCATCTTCATTACAGATGGTTCAGGAACCACTTTTGTATGACGATAAAACCAATTTCCTTTTTATCGATATAAGCGGATTTATGGGAAACAATAATCCAAATTACAAAGGATTGGAAAGTTATTTTCAAAAATCGATGAACCCGAACAATATTGTTCCTAAAGTTTCTAAGTTATTTGCTGAGCAGATTGTTCCCTTTTCTACAGATCATCAGAAATTTATTGATCTTTTGGTATACAACGGAAAAATGATGCTGTTGCAGGATGCTTTTCTACCGGAAACTCCGGATTACCTGAAAATGGATTACGATAAAAAGCAATACGATTGGGCGGTTGCAAACGAAGCCAATATTTATAATTATTTCGTTGAAAATAACTTGATTTTTGGAGACGATCACCGTTTGGTAGACCGTTTCATCAATCCGGGACCATTTTCAAAGTTTTATACTGAAATTGATAATGAATCTTCACCGATGGTTGGAGTTTTTACCGGATGGCAGATCTGCAAAGAATATTTTAAGAAAAACCCTGAAACCAAACTGACAGATTTCCTTAAAATGGACGCCACAGAAATTTTTAATAAAGCAGGATACAAACCGAAATTAGAAGAATAATAAAGCTGGATGTTTGATGATGGAAGCTGAAAGATAGACGAAGTTATTAAATATTGAGAATAAACAAAATAGAAAATAGAAAAATGAGAAAGACTCAGATAACGATAGATGTTGAGCTGGATGAAAATCATATCCCGGAAGTAATGACCTGGAATGCTCAGGATGGAGGAGTAGAAAAAGAAGAAACAAAAGCAGTAATGATCTCAGTGTGGGACGAAAAAGCAGCAGAAGCTTTAAGAATCGATCTTTGGACAAAAGATATGCCGGTAGATCAGATGAAAATGTTTATGCATCAGATTTTCGTGTCTATGGGAAATACCTATCAACGTGCAACCGGCGAAGAAGATGTTGCCGAATGGATCGAACAGATGGCGGAAGAATTTGCGATTAAATCTGCAATAAAAATGTAAAATGCTGGATGCTGGAAGTCAGATGTTGGAAGTTTACAAAGACATCCAGCATCCATCATCCAGCTTCGAACCAAAAATATAAAACAATGAATTTCAATACAAAAGTGATACACGGCGGACAGCATCACGAATCTGCGACAGGTTCTGTAAACGTTCCGGTTTTTTTAACATCTACATTCGCACAAAAATCTCCGGGAGTACATTCCGGTTACGAATATTCAAGAGCTGCAAACCCTACAAGACAGGCTTTAGAAGACTCTTTGGCAAGCATCGAAAACGGAGCAAGAGGCTTAGCTTTCGGTTCTGGTCTGGCTGCGATCGACTGTGTTTTAAAACTATTAAATCCAGGTGATGAGGTTGTTGCAGTGGACGATTTATATGGTGGAACATACAGAATGTTTACCAGACTTTTTGAAAAATATCAGTTGAAATTTACGTTCGTGAATTTTGATGATGCTTCTAAAATTGCCGATGTCATTACAGATAAAACAAAATTAATCTGGGTGGAAACGCCAACGAATCCATTGATGAAATTGGTGGATATTAAGGCAGTCGTAGAAATTGCAAAAGGAAAGGATATTTTGGTGGCAGTAGACAATACATTTGCAACACCATATCTTCAAAGACCAATCGATTTGGGAGCGGATATTGTTATGCATTCTGCTACGAAATATTTGGGAGGTCACTCCGATGTTATTGCGGGAGCTTTGGTGGCAAAAGATGCTGAGTTAGGAGAAAAACTTCATTTCATTCAGTTTGCAAGCGGTGGAATTTTAGGACCTCACGATTCTTATCTGGTTTTGAGAGGTATTAAAACTTTGGCTTTAAGAGTTCAGAGACATTCTGAAAACGGAATGGCCGTGGCAAAATATCTTGAATCTCATCCTGCGGTTGCTCAGGTAATTTACCCTGGATTGGAATCTCACCCGCAATATGAACTGGCAAAATCTCAGATGAAAGATTTTGGAGGAATGGTTTCTTTCACGTTTAAATCAGGTAAAAAAGAGGATGCAATTAAGTTTTTAGAGAAAGTAAGAGTATTTACTTTAGCGGAATCTTTGGGCGGAGTAGAATCTTTGGCCAATCATCCTGCTTTGATGACTCATGCTTCAATTCCTGCTGAGAAGCGTGCAGAATTAGGAATTACAGATGACCTTGTTCGTCTAAGTGTTGGAATCGAGGATGCAGAAGATTTAATAGCAGATTTGGAAAAAGCTTTTTCCTAATAATAAATTTAAGCATCCGTTTTTATAGCGGATGTTTATTTTTTAATTTAGCCTTAATGAAAAATACAAGAAAAGTAACAATTGAAGATTTAAATCAACTATCTGAATTATTCGACCAATACAGAATTTTTTACCATAAAGATTCCGATATTCCTGCAGCTGAACAATTTTTGAAAGAGAGAATAGAAAACAAAGATTCTGAAATTTTTGTGGCTGAAAAGGATGATGAATTAGTTGGTTTCGTTCAGTTATATCCGTTATTTTCTTCAACGAGAATGAAGCGTTACTGGTTGCTGAATGATTTATTTGTGAATGATAATTTTCGCGGAAAAGGTTTTTCAAAAGAATTAATTGAAGAAGCTAAAGAACTGGCAAAATCTACCGATGCTTGTGGAGTTCTTCTTGAAACCGGGAAATCCAATGACATTGGAAATAAGCTGTATCCTAGTTGTGGATTTGAAATTTATAATGAAGTAAATTTCTATGAGTGGACGAATAAAATTCAGTGAAATGTCAATCGTCAATTGTGAATTTTCTCACAATTATAATTTATAACTTATAACTAAAAGCATGACTGATTTTCAAAAATACATCCAAAGATATTTAGATTTAATTCCATCAGAAAAATGGTTGGAAGAGCTGAAAAAATCTGAAGAAAAAACGGTTCAGATTTATTCTAATCTTACTGAAGAACAGTCTCTTTTTGCTTATGCGGAAGCAAAATGGACTTTGAAAGAATTGCTTTTGCATTTGTCTGATACCGAAAGGATTTTTCAATACAGAATTTTGGCGATTGCAAGAGGAGAAGACAAGAATTTGCCGGGTTTTGATGAAGAATTGTATGCTCAAAACTCTTTTGCAAACGAAAGAATTTTAGATTCTTTGTTAAAGGAATATCAATTGGTGAGACAATCTTCTCAGATTTTATTGGAAACAATGAATTCTTCAGCCTTAAATAATATCGGAACTGCTAATGGAAATCAAATTTCTATAGAAACAATCGGAAAATTGATTATCGGACATAATATTCATCATTTAAATGTGATTGAGGAAAGGTATTTACCGAATTTGTAGAAATTTTTAAATTTATTGTCATTGCGAGGAGCAGAGTGACGAAGCAATCTCATAATTTTAAATCTTACACAAATGAAACCAGGATTTGTTTATATCATGACCAATCAAAATAATACTGTTCTTTATACAGGTGTCACTTCTAATCTTCCCAAGAGAATTCAACAGCATAAAGAAAAATTTTTTGAATTAAGCTTTACATCAAAATATAATGTATTCAAACTTGTTTATTGGGAATCATTTCAAGAAATTGGTGATGCCATTTTTAGAGAAAAACAAATCAAGGCAGGTTCTAGACAGAAAAAAATAAATTTAATAAACTCAATTAATCCTACATGGAAAGATTTGACAGAAGATATAAAGGGTATTATGAATTCTTTTTAAGATTGCTTCGTCACTTCGTTCCTCGCAATGACAAATAACATGGAAAACATTATACAAATACTAAAATCCGGCGGCACGATTTTATACCCCACAGACACCATCTGGGGAATAGGTTGTGACGCAACAAATATAGACGCTATCAATAAGATTTTCGATATTAAAAAGCGTGAAAAGAACAAATCCATGATTATTTTGGTGGAAAATGAGAAACGATTACAGGATTTGGTTGACGTTCCGGAAATGGCCTGGGAAATCATCGATTTAAGCGAAAAACCGGTAACGATTGTTTATGAAAACCCGAGAGGCTTACCGAAAGAATTATTGGCAGAGGACGGAAGTATAGGAATTCGTCTGGTGAAAAATGATTTTTGTAAAAAACTAATTACCAAATTGAATAAGCCTTTGGTTTCAACTTCCGCTAATTTCAGTGGCGAAAAAAGTCCCTTGAAATTTTCAGATATTTCTCAGGAAATAATTGATTTAGTGGATTATGCAGTGGAAGAAAACAGGGAAGTGGTTTCAAAATATTCTGGTTCTTCAGTCATTAAAATTTGGAGTGATAACAGAATAAAAGTTCTTCGAGAATAAAAGAAAAGATTTTAATTATCTTTGCAAACTATTCAACCATTAAGAAGTCGGAAATTTAATTTTAAACTTAAAAAATCTGATTTCTTAATGGTTTTACGTTAGTTATGCTTGAATTTACATCATGCATCTGACATCCAACATCTAATAATTAAAAAGAAATGTTCATTAATTTAAATCAAAATAAAAATCTAAAACTTTTCAAAATAATTTCTGAAGTAGCAGCCGGAAATAATCAGTCTGTGTACATTGTGGGCGGTTATGTTCGGGATTTGCTGATGAAAAGAAAAGCTTCTACGGATATTGATTTTGTGACTGAACAAAGCGGAATCGAACTTGCACAAAACGTAGGAAAAGAAATCGATCCCAAAATGAAGGTTTCGGTTTTTAAAACATACGGAACAGCCATGATCAGATACAAAGATCTTGAGCTGGAATTTGTGGGTGCTAGAAAAGAAAGTTATACAGAAGACAGCCGCAAACCGGAAGTGGAAGGAGGAACGATTGAAGATGACCAAAAAAGAAGAGATTTCACAGTCAATGCGATGGCGATTTCTTTAAATAAAGACAACTTCGGAGAATTAATCGATCCTTTCAACGGAATTGATGATCTGGAAAAAGGAATTTTGAGAACACCTTTAGAACCGGCACAAACCTATTCCGACGATCCGTTGAGAATGATGAGAGCGGTTCGTTTTGCATCGACTTTAAATTTTACAATTGAAGAAAATTCTTTAAACGCAATCAAACAGGAAGCAGAAAGAATCAAGATTGTTTCTATGGAAAGAATCATGGTTGAATTTAATAAAATCATGCTTTCTCAAAAGCCTTCAATAGGTTTGAAATTAATGGAACAGACAGGATTGATGAAATTAATTATTCCTGAATTAATCGATCTGAAAGGTGTAGAAGAAGTAGAAGGACAAACGCATAAAGATAATTTTTACCATACTTTGGAAGTGGTGGATAATATTTCTGAAAATACTGATAACCTTTGGCTTCGCTGGTCTGCATTGCTTCACGACATCGGAAAAGCTCCGACAAAAAAATTCGTGGAAGGAACAGGCTGGACTTTCCATGGACATGAGTTTTTAGGTTCAAAAATGGTGAAGACATTGTTTCAAAGGTTGAAATTGCCATTGGGGTCGGATATGAAGTATGTTCAGAAAATGGTGAAGCTTTCTTCCCGCCCAATTGCTCTGATTACCGATGATGCTTCGGATTCTGCATTGAGAAGACTGCTTTTTGATGCCGGAGAAGATATGGAAGACCTATTCACTCTTTGTAAAGCCGATATTACCACCAAAAACTCAAGGAAACAGGAGAAATTCAAGAAGAATTTCGAATATGTTGCGGTGAAAATAAAAGAAGTTGAAGAAAAAGACCAGGTAAGAAATTTTCAGCCGCCGATTTCAGGGGAAGAAATTATGCAGATGTTTAATTTAAAGCCGGGCAGAGAAATAGGAATTTTAAAGGAAAAAGTAAAAGAAGCTATTCTTGAAGGTGAGATCGGAAATGATAGTGAAGAAGCTAAAAAATTTGTGATCGCGGAAGCAGAAAAATTAGGTTTGACTTTAGCTTAAAACAAAATACATAACAAAAAATGCGGCTTCAAAAGAAACCGCATTTTTATTTTGGATAAAAAATTCTGAGATTAATAATTTTTATAAACCGAAGTCGCTCCTATCCCGGCTGTAAACTTGCTGATTACAGTACCTGCTGTAGTATAAACCGTGATTTCACTTGGTGCAGTAAATTTCTTCACATCAGATACAAAAATCCTTCCTTCAATAACGCTAAATCCGTAAACCGCAAAGTTGGGATCGGTTTCAGCCGTAGTGAAAAGAGGACTAGGAACAGTAGTGGAGTTCATATCCATTGAGTAGATTTTGTTTAAAGAGCTGAAATAATATCTTCCGCCGTCAACTTGTATATTTCTACCCTTTGCGATACCTGTAAGCGTAGTCGTTTTTGTAATAGTTCCTGCAGGTGAAATTTGATAGATGTAAGAATCTGTAGCAGTTCCTGCAATTGTGTAAACATTTCCGTTAGAAGAAATTGTTTTGCTGATGTCTCCGTTCGGAACTGTAATAACCGTTCCGTCAATTGTGTTGCTTGTTGTATTGATTTTAGTAATAGTGTTACCAAATCCGTAAGAAGCATTTTGTACAAAGATTGCTCCACCGGCTTCCACAACATTTTCTACAGTGCTTGTTGATGCAAAATCAATTTTCTTTACGAAAGAATTATCAGATAATTTATAGACACCTACATATTTAGCACCTCCGTACTGGTCGTTAGAAATATAAAGATTTCCGTTTGCTACAGCCATATAACGAGGATTGTTGATCTGCGCTGTAATTTCTCCCGTTTTTTTGAACGTTACTCGGTCTACAATTGTAATTTTATTTGAGTTGTTCAATAGAAGATAAGCTTTATCTCCATTGATAACCATTGTCTGAAGAACGTCTCCTAAATTTTCGTTATTTTTTACTTTATAGATTTCATTTTGCATCAGACTCAAATCTTTTGTAACAAAAGTAACATCTGCATTTGGTGTTTGAAATTTACCTTCATTGGTAATAAATAGTCCGTTGTTATACGTTATTTCCGGAATGATTTCTTCGTAATCTGATGTACAAGAAACCGAAAATAGAAGGACGAATCCGAAAATAACCTGTAATAGTCTGTTTAATTTCATAATATGATAATGTTAAAAATTTATTGTTGCATTGATACTGTAATTTCTTTTCGGAAGCGGATAATATTCTACCGTTTCATAGACCGTATCTGTAATATTGTTCACTTTAAAACCTAAAGTATATTTTTTTAAAACCGTAGCAGATAATCCCGCATTCATTATAAAATAAGGATAAATTGCATATTTTCTGCTCTCATCAGACGTGGTGTAAGTCAATCCGTTAAACATTCCCTGTGCAAAAACTCTCAAAAATTTGTACTGATAATCTATATTCGAAGAGAATTTATGCAATGGCACATACATCAGCTGTTTTTGAGTTTCCAAATCTACGGATTTTGTATAAACATATCCTGCAATAAGCTTTACAGAATGATTTTGATTGAAAGATTTTTCATAACTAAGCTGAGACTCCAAACCGTAAGACTCTACTTTTTCGGTATTAAAAGCTGCCCAATAACCCATTGCTGTCGGAAGCCAACGAATCATATTATCAATTTTAATATAATATGGAGTAAGGCTTAGTTTAAATCCAAGAACGCTAAATTCCTGATTCAAATCTGCCTGAGCCGAAGTTTCTGGTTTTAAATCTAAATTTCCTCCCGGTTCCCAGTACAAATCATTAAATGATGGGAATCTGAAGTTTTTTGATAGATTTAAATTAACCTGATACCAATTATTGGCCTTCCATTTTCCTGAAAAAGAGTAGAGAAGAGGCGAACTGATGTCTTCTATGAAATTCTGCTTGATTCCAGCCTCAAAACGAAGATTTGATGTTGCGAAATATCTTAATAAACCTGCAGCCGAACCCACATTTCTACTGGCATTTCTCAATTCTGAAGTTCCTAAGCCTTCTGCCTGATTTTGCTGGAATTCTCCAATGACATTGATATTCAGTTTAGGGATTATAAAATAGTTGAAATCATTTTTAAAAATGTAATTCTTATTAATTCCCCCACTCGTAAAAGGCGCATTATAAACTCCGAAATACTGGAAGTTATCTTCCGTATAAGCTGCTTTTAAACTGTTTGAAAATTTAGATTTGTCGATGTCCCACGAAACAAGACTTCTGAAAGTCTGTGCTTCATAGCTTGTCCTATTTCCATTCTCTTCAAGAATTCTGTAGTTCTGTGTTGCATCATAAAACTGACTTTGCCAGGAAATTGTCTGGTTTTTTGCAATTTTATAAGCTGCACCTATATTGAATGTCGTGTTGTAAAACTTACCGTTTCGGTTGATATATTTTTTTTCAGGAACTTCATAATCATTTTCACTGATCGAATAATTTCCGGAAGCTTTAAAACTGAATCTATCGTTGCTGTAAGAAGCTTTCAGAAAATTATTATAAGTTCCGAACGAAGCAACTTCAGAATTGAATAATCCTTTAAAACCTTGATTAAAGCTCAGGTCATTATTCAAATGAATGCTTCCTCCAATCGCTCCGCTTCCGTAAATCACACTTCCTCCTCCGGCTTTTATTTCTACCTGATCATATCCGAAAAGTGCAATGTTGTTGATGTCGCCCTGTCCTAAAAACTGAGAATTAATGTTGATTCCGTTCCACACAAAAGCAGTGTGTTGCGCTGTTGTTCCTCTGAAAGATGGCGAAGAAACTGCTCCACGACCGTTTTCTTTAATATAAACCGAAGACTGAAAACGCAGAACCTCAGAAAGATTGGATGAGTTTTTTTGGATATCTGCAGGAGACAAAGTATTCAGCGAATGAAAAAGTTTTACTTTTTTCATCTGATTGTCGAAAACATATACCGTATCGATGGTTTTTTCCTGACCAAAATACAAGGCAAAACAGGAAGAAACAGAAACTAAAATGAACGTTTTTTTTAAAATCATAACCTATTTGCCTTTCCTCCGAAAGCAATCATTTTATTAATAATTAAAATTCTGGCAGGTCTCCTGACTTTCGCTTTTCTACACCTTCCCGCTTTGGCAGTGGTTTTTTGTAGGAATTTTATATGCGATTTACAGTTGCGGGGACAGTTTGGGATTTCCACCCAATTCCCTCTTCGTTCCAATCTCCTGGAAACCAAAATTTTTGCAAATATAGTTTTTTTGAAAAGAAAGATTAAATTTTAGAGCCTGTTTAAAAATTAATAATTAGGAATTTTATGATTGATTTTTCGCAAAGGCGCAAAAGTTGTTTAATTATAATATGTTTTTAAGGCGCAAGGATTTTATCTTCGATAAAATTAATCATCAGCATTATAAAAGAAAATCTTTGATTTTCTCTTTGCGCCTTAAAAACAAAGAACTTTTATCGAATCTTGCGTCTTTGCGTTTTTCTAAAACTTAAATAGGTTCTTATTAAATTTAAAATAAAATCTAAAATTCTATTTAAATTAAATTTTTTTAAAGCAAAATAATATGAAAATATTTTCAATCATCTGTGGTAATCGAGAAATCTGTGGGAAATTACTACAGAAATGTTCCGTCAAAATAAAATGGAAGCAAATCTTTAATCGAGCTCACTTTAATCACTTCATCATTTAAATTGGAGAAATACAATTCAATATTTTCATTCTGCTTTGTTTCGTATTCAATAATGCTTTGGCGACAAGCTCCACAAGGTGGAATCGCAGGATTTTTCTCTGAAAATTCTTTAGGTCCGCCTACCACAAAAATCTTTTTTATTTTTTCGTGAGGAAAATTGGCACCGATCCAGAATAAAGCAGTTCTTTCAGCACAAAGTCCGGAAGGAAAAGCGGCGTTTTCCTGATTGTTTCCTGTGAAAATTTCACCATTTTCTAAAAGAACAGCACATCCTACAAAAAAACTAGAATAAGGCGCATAAGCATTTTCTCTTGCCAGAATTGCTTTTTCAAAAAGGCTGTTTTCAACTTCGTTAAGTTCATTCCTGCCTTTGAAATGTTCGTAATTGATCTTTATATCTTTTTTCATTTTTTCTGCGTAAAAAAGGGGCATAAAAGTAAACTATTTTGGTGAAGCTGGCAATATCTTTGTTACGATAGTAAATTGTAATTTTAAACTTTAAAAAAATAAACTCAATGTTATATTCACCAATAAAATTCAGAAATGTAGAGCTGAAAAACCGTTGGGTAATGTCACCGATGTGTATGTACTCCTGCGAAAATGGTTTAGCTAATGATTTTCACTTTGTTCATTACGGAAGCCGTGCTCAAGGCGGAACAGGGCTTCTCATCGTAGAAGCAACGGGAGTAGAGCCCAAAGGAAGAATTACCAATCACTGCATGGGAATCTGGAATGACGAACAGGCAGAAAAACTGCAGAAAATTGTTGAATTTGTTCACCAGAATTCGGAAAGCAGAATAGGAATTCAATTGGCTCATGCGGGAAGAAAAGGTTCTACCTGGGAAAATAAACAAATATCCTTGGAAGAAGGCTGGGAAACTTTAGCGCCGAGCCCTATTCCTTATCATCCTTCCGAAAGAATTCCACATGAACTGACGGTAGAAGAAATTAGAGAACAGGTTCAGAATTTTAAGAATGCTGCAAGAAGAGCGGTAAAAGCAGGTTTTGATGTGATTGAAATTCATGCAGCTCATGGTTATCTCGTGCATCAGTTTTTGTCACCACTTTCCAATGTAAGAACAGACGAATACGGTGGAAGTTTTGAGAATAGAATTAAATTTTTAATTGAAATCGTAGATGCGGTAAATGAAGAACTGAACGAGAATGTTGCTTTATTTGTAAGAATTTCCGGAACGGAATATGCCGAAAACGGTTGGGATATTAATGAAAGTGTAGAACTTGCAAAAATTTTAAAAAATCATCAAGTTGATTTGGTGGATGTTTCCAGTGGCGGAAATATTCACGGAGCAAAGATTTCTGTTTTTGATGGTTATCAGGTTCCTTTCTCATCTGCAGTAAAAAATCAGGCGAACGTAAAAACAGGAGCTGTCGGTTTAATAAAAAGTAATAATCAGGCAGAAGAAATTTTACAAAATGGTGAAGCTGATCTGATATTTGTAGCAAGAGAAATTTTAAGAAATCCTTATCTGGCGGTACAGGGATCATTTGAGATGAACGAGGAATGTTTTTTTCCACATCAGTACCTGAGAGCGAAAATTTCTTCTTAATTTTAGGCTGATTTTAAAAAAGCAACAATGCAGATAGAAGATTTCATGCTTCCTTGTCCCAGTAAAAAGTTTTTGGGAATAGAATGTTTCGGCTGCGGAACCCAGAGAGCTATCGTTCTGGTATTTGAAGGGAAATTCGCTGAGGCTTTTCATATGTTCCCGGCGGTGTACACATTATTGCTGTTTTTTTGCTTTGTAGGACTCAATTTTGTCGATAAAAAAAGAAATTATGGTCAGATTATGATTTTTTTAGCAATAATTAATTCACTGATTATGGTTTTTTCTTATTTTTATAAACATTTTTTCGCAATATAAACTAAACATTAAAAAAATAAATTATGAATCAACAAAAGTTACCTAATGCTACGGCGGTACTTGTTTTAGGAATTGTTTCAATCGTCGGATGCTGTTGTTACGGTATTTTAGGAGTAATTGCAGGGATTATCGGGCTTGTACTTTATAAGAAAGACAACCAGCTATACCAAAGCAATCCTACATTATACTCAGATTACAACAACCTGAATACAGGTAGAATTCTTTGTATCATCGGTTTGGTGATCAGTGTTCTTTATCTTATTCTGAATGTTGTATTGATTGCCGTTTTCGGTTGGGATACACTTTCAGACCAACAACTGATGCAGGAGCGTATGAGAGAATTGATGGGACAGTAAAATTTAAATTTACTATAATTAAAGATCGCAGAAATGCGGTCTTTTTTTGTGCGTGAATAAATATAAGTATTCGGATCGTAGAATTACGACAAAGAATCGTAGAATTACTACAAATTTTCAAATTTTGTAATTAAAATGAAAAATATGATTGAAGGTGTTTTATCTTTGAGTTATTAAATCAAGCAAAATATTAACGAATTAAAATTTACGTATCATGGCAGCAAACTCAAGAGGAATTTTAAAATTCAACGGCGGCGAAGGACAGAAATTATTAAAGCTGAACTACAGCGTTTCAAGATCTACGGATGTTTCGGGACGTGTAGCTTCAGATCCTTCCAATGCAATCATTAAATTAACGGTTGAGGCAACAGAGAAATCTGACATCCTAGAATCATTGTTAAATGGAAAATACAAACCTACGACAGGTGAAGTGACGTTCAACAAGTCTCACGAAGAAGGAACATTGATTACTCTGAACTGGGAAAACGGTTACGTAATCCAGCACGAAGTAGATTTCGATGCAGTAGACGAAAACTCAATGCTGATCAGCTTTGTGGTGAGTGCTGAGAAAATCAACTACGGAGGTGGAGCTTACGAAGGACTTTGGCCATCAAGCTAAATCTTTAGCATCATAAAGGTTTATAAGAGATTCATGAGACTGTCTGAAAAAGACGGTCTTTTTGCCTTCAATATGAAGAAAAACATTATTTAAAGCATAAAACAATTTTAAAAGGAATAACTTCCTGACTGGATAAAATTTAATAACTTTAAGCCACCCAATAATCACAACAATATGAATACCTCAGCAAAAAACGGAGGTTCCACATTCCGACCATCGCAGAATGCAGCAGGAATCTCAGAAAATCATCATACCGGTATCAACCGTCTTGTAAAATTATCTTTGGTCATCGAAGGTAAAGTGATTAAATATTACAAGCATTTCAAACTAACGCAAAGTGCGAGAAAACATCACGAATTTACGCTGACTTTGGCTCACGATACTTTAGGCGACCGTCAAAACCATACTTTGGAAGAAGCGAACAAGTTTTTAGGCAAAAGATTAACGGCCGTTATTTCCTATAAAGATGTTGAAAACAGTCCTGAACGAACTTTCGTCGGAGTGATTACGGGAGTTGGTTTCAGCCAGGAAAGAATGAGTCTCGGGAATATTGTGTTGACAGGTTTCAGTCCGACTATTTTGCTGGACGGCGCACCGCATATTCAGAGTTTTGGTGGAAATCAGGCGGTGAACATGGGAATTATAGCCGAAGAAGTGATTAAACAGGGTTTAGACAAAAGTCGTTTTGATATAAGAATTGATACGAATGATTATTCTCAGATCATTTACAGCAGTCAGTACGACGAAACGCATTATAATTATCTGGCAAGAATGGCAGAAGCTTATGGTGAGCAGTTTTATTATGACGGTGAAGTTCTTCACTTTGGGAAACTTCCGCCACAGAATACACCGATCAAGCTGGTTTACGGAAGCAGTGCAAACGATATTAAAGTAGAATTGAAAGCGGTTCATACAAAACCACAATTTTACGGCTACAACAGCAATAGAAATGAAGTCCTGAAATCGGGAGCAACCCCGATTCAGCATGTTGGAGATCTGGCAAAAACGGCTTACGATCATAACGATAAGATTTACAAAACTCCTTCATTAAGAGTGGCTCCCATAAAAGCGACCACACATCTTGATGTGGAATATTCCCAAAAAAGCACGGCGGGAAGTGAAGCGGTGAATGTTTTTAATCTTTCGGGCTCTACAACGGTTCCGTTTTTACATCCGGGATGTCTTGTTGATGTTGAGATGCGAAAAGTTGATACGAATGAAACATCTTATTTCACGAGAATCATGGTGACAGAAACCACTCATGAAATTGATACCATCGGTCATTACAGCGGAAGTTTTGAGGGTATCGCCTCCGATACAGGATTTTTACCTAAACCGGAATTCACCGTTCCAATTGCTCAACCGCAAATTGCGACGGTTATTTCCAACACCGATCCTGAAGGACAGGGAAGGATTCAGGTGAGATTCGACTGGCAGACGAATGATACCACGCATTTCATCCGGATGATGAGTCCTGATGCGGGAGGAACAGATCAGATCACTCAGAACCGAGGTTATGTAGCAATTCCGGAAGTTGGCGATCAGGTGATGGTGAATTTTGTACACAATCATCCTGACAGACCTTTTGTGATGGGAGGGATGTTTCATGGGGGAACCGCATTGGGAGGATTTGCAGACAATAGAGTAAAATCTATCATGACAAGAAGTGGTCATAAGGTGGTCTTTACTGAAGACGAAAGCATTATCATTACGGATAAATCCGGAAATGAAATTCATCTTGATACGACAGGAAGTAATATCAATATCACAGCACCGGAAACCATGACGCTGAACTGTAAGAATATGTTTATTAATGTGGGAGAGAATATGACGACATCAGTGGGTATAAATAAATCTGATACAATTGGTATGAACAATACCCAAAGTGTCGGCGCAATGAAAATGACTTCCGTAATGGGAGATACGAGTATGTTTATTACAGGGAAGCTAACTGAAATGATTGAAGGGGATGTGCATAGTGAAACTACCAAAGGCAAAACTATTGTAAATAGTGAAGGCGGTATAGAGACATCAAGCAACGGTAAGATTGTAAAAAACGCTCAAAGTAATATTGAAAATAAAAGCGGAGAAAAAGGTCAGAATTTTTAATTTGAAACTTTATGAGCAGAATACGAATTGTAAAAGGGAAAATATTCGAAAGCACAGGAGAAGATTTCAGTTATTATTCTGAAACGACTATTCGTGAGAGTTCTGCAGAATATCATTCTGAGAAAAGTGAAACTGTTATTAAAAAAGATGGAAATCCTGCTTCTCCTCCTGTAGCTGAAATAAATATACTCGCTGATGCAATTGTGCATTTTCGTCCCAAAAAAAATTGGAAAGGTAATGATTACGGACTTGACTGGATGCGAATTAAAGATACCGGCTTGTTTGGAGATAAAAAAAAATATTCTGATGTAGCGGGAACATATGACAAATATCCCTCAAGTAACCCTTCTGCAATATTTACAAAATCGTCTACCTTATATAACAATCTCAAAAAAGAATATAGTAATCCTGTATATAAAATCCCATGGATATTGGAAGATAAAAAGGCAATAGATTATTTTGCTTCATGGCTTTGTGTGGAAAAAAATAAGAAAATAAAACTCTCTTTAAAAATTCATATAAAAGATAAAAAAAATCTTCCGAAAGAATTGTTGATAGCATATGATAAGACTGTTTGTGAAATTTCAAGTTCACAAGGAAAAGGTGCTGAAAACGAAAAATTAGATCCTGCCAAAAATATACACTATGCTAAAATCCTTATAAAAAATAAAGAAGAATATAAATTGGAAGATGAAATAACTTTAAAAGTTTTATCAGATATTACTGCTACGCAAACTTTGAAAGTTTTATGCGATGAAAAAGAATCGGGTTTTCTGAAATTGTATTCCAACAAGGTTAAAAAATTAGATGTAGTTTGTGTTAAAGTTAAAACCAAAAATGGACTAGGAGTTATAAAAGGAAAAACAGAATTAGAAAATTATTTGAAGCAATCCTTGATTAAAATAAATTTAATGGAAGAAATTTTAGATATTGCTAAAAATGATGATGGAACACCAAATACAGATTTATCTCTTCCTACAATTAGCAACGGAACCGGTCTTAATGTATCCGGAAATATAAATGGCAAATCATTGTATGATTATTTAGACGAAAAATTGAAACAGATATTCTCTAATTTAGGTACAGATGGTAAACCGGATGGAACAGGAAAATATGATAAATATTTAAGACTTTATTTTTTTACCGAAACCGCTTATCTGGTTAGCGGGAGTATTACTTTAGGAGTTGGAGGTATTGGAACCCCGATTGGAGGAGGAAGAGGTGCAATGTTTTCTGGCATAACAGATGCGGATGTAGCTCATGAAGCAATGCATGCTATTGCTTTGGGGCACGCCTTTGGTACAAATTCAAATATTAACACGATCACACCCTATTTGTTTGAATATAAAAAGACAGAAAATGTTATGGATTATGCCCATTTAGATGGCAATGACAAATATTCTACATGGAAATGGCAATGGGATAAACTACGAAATTTTAATTTGCTCACAGAATGAAAAAAATATTTTTTTATTTAATCGTAATAGTTTTTTACCAATGCCAAGCGCAAAAAAAAACAACTCATACAAATAGTCCTATGAATATTATAGATTCTTCTTTTGAAAAACTAAATATCAATAATTCAACCTTATTAAAAACAAAAAAAAGGTATGGAACAACAGAGCCTCCAAAATATATTGTTAATCTAAATGAAACTTTACAAAGCGGAGCTTTGATTGAAACATATGGTTTATTGGACTCATACTACGATCAATGGATTACTCCCTCGCAAGGATGGTTTAAATATTATAAAGAATTTTATAGCGATGGTAATATTAAATTAAAAAGGATATATAATAAAACTTCTGACGGCAATTACGGGTTCTTGTATGAATTTGATAAGCAGGGCAAACTTGTGAAAACCACGAATTTTGAAAAAGACTGGAAAACTTTTTTTACAGGAATTACAGGAATTGCAAATAAAAACGCAAAAAAATTTAATTATAAAGTAGATACTTCAGACGATGGAGTAATCACTTCCAAAGATAACCAACAATGGGATAAAGAATATGTGAAAATATGGAGGAAAGATCAAGGAGGTAAAAAACTTTGGTTTATTGGATTCAATAAAGGGCACTATGAGAATTCAGATGATAAAAAAGTAGAAAGAGTAGTAATTGTAATAGATGATGTAACCGGCAAAGAAATAAAGAAACTCCATTATTTTGACTGGTATAACCGAAATTTTAAAGAGTTGGATGAAAATTAAATCACTTTTTTTAATGCTTTTGTGTCTTTTCTTAATATCGTGTAAAATAACATATGTAAAAAATGATATAATCGGTCTTTTGGTTGAAACTGAGAATTCTATTCCAAAAAATGATACATGGAGGATAAATTCTATCAATAAGAAAGAAATAATAATTTAATTCGGAAGGCTAGTTGGGTTGCTACCTTATTTGAGCCAAAATAATATGTTCCAAAACAGATGTAAATAGTGAAGGCAGTATAGACATTGAGTAATGGCAAGATTGTAAAAAACGTTCAAAGTAATATTGAAAATAAAAGCGGAGAAAGATCAGAATTTTTAATTTGAAACTTTATGAGAATACGAATTGTAAAAGGGAAAATATTCGAAAGCACAGGAGAAGATCTCAATTATTATTCTGAAACGAATATTAGTGAGAATTCTGCAGAATATCATTCTGAGAAAAGCGAAACTGTTATTAAAAAAGATGGAAATCCTGGAAAACCACCAGCTTCACCTACTTTATCAAAATGTGCAGTATTCTTTAGACCAACAAAAAATTGGAAAGGAGAATTCGGATTCGATTGGGTAAGAGTTGCAGACACTAAATTGGAAACCGACATCTCTTATAATGGAATAATTGGTAATTACGGCAAAGTTTACGCTACAAATACAAATGATCCGAAGAATCTTCCAAAATTTACTCCCGATACCAAAAAATATAATGGTATTCTAACCGAATATAATAATTTCGGCGTTTATAAAGGTAAATATTATGTTCCTAATATGACATTAATAGCCGGCGAAACAGCTGTATTAGATGCAATTGTTCACATTGAAGAAAAACCGGATAAATTACATTATGCTTATAATACTGATGTTTTTGAAATTATTATTTTAAAACAGTTTACAGTAGCGAAGGGTACTAACTTTGATGAAAGCTCGGTAAGTATAAAATGCAAAAAAATATTCACTTCGCCGGAAACGATTAGAATTATTGCTACAAAAAATAAATTGATGCAAAAAGTTGGAGAAATTAAAGTTTTACCTAATAACAAAATAAAAAATGTAAATATTATAATGATTCCTGTTACGGTAAAAAAAATGAATTCAACAGGATCAGTTAAAGGAAACGAAAAAGTTATTACACAAAATGCCTTTAATCAGTCTTATATTAAAGCAAATATTTTAGAAAAAACGAAGCCTATCATTGCTGATGGCTTTTTATTCAATCTGTTTTTTACAACAAAAGATAAAAATGGAAACATTGTAACGGATATTTCAAATTGGCGTTCTATTCATTCAACGCTGGATAAAATCTTTTTTGAAGATAAAAAAAATGAAATATATAAGAGCTATTACAGAGTATATATGCTTCCTACTTCATTGAATTTAAATGGTATCGCAGAAGATGTGGGTAATGTAAAAACAGTGGTGGCATTTCAAAATCGGAATGATTCGAGTACTGCTCATGAAATACTTCATGCAATGGGGCTTTATCATACTTTTGATAATAATTCTCCCTATACTTTTAAATTGTATAATACAGATAATATCATGGATTATACGCACCAGACAAGAAATCCTAAAACAAATAAGATGAAAAGCAGATTTTCTACTAATAAGTTTCAATGGAAAAAAATAAATGAAGGCATCAAATGAAAAAAATAATCACTTACATAGCGCTAATTATGATGGTATGTTCCTGTAATGGTCAGGAAAAAGAAAAAATCAGTTATCCAAAAGAGAAAGTTATGAACACAGAAAAATTCGATATAAAAAGGTTTGAAAACTACCCGGATGTAGTCAGTATGGAAGACGAAAAAAAACTTCCTGCAAAAAAAGATACATTATCAGACGGAACGATTATAGAATATTCACTTTGGGATAATAATGAAGATGGCAATAAAACCTATTACACAAAAATAGTTACTCCACCACCACCTGCTCTTTTTAAAAAAGTAAAAGACTTTTACCCGTCGGGTACAATTCAGAAAGAAACTGAGACTTTTGTAGGTCAAGTTGACATCGAGCCTTTTTACGGCAGCTTTATTACTAAAGATTATGATAAAAATGGTTATCTTCTAAAAACTACTGATCGTTCTGATTTTGATAAAGATTTAAAAATTAGATTTAATGATTTGTTGAAGATTTTAAAAACCGAACAGATGATTACGGATAATTTTATCACAAAAAACAAAGAAAATATAGGAATAGGTTTATTTCACGATCAGGAAAATACACAGCTTACTTCAGAAAAAATTATTGATAATCTTAAATCTGAAGACTGTAACGGGAAAATACTCAATGCTAACAGTGATTTTGAACGAAAAAATATAAAAGTTTCATTGAATAAAAATATTTGGATGGTCACCAAAGATATGTATCCACAAGGATATTGGGATTATAAAATTGATGGGAACACCGGAAAAATTATTGATGTTAACTACAGACAAGAAAACAGGCCATAATTTTTAGACTGAAATTTCAATTCATATCTCATAGACAATCTCCAAATATTCCCCATCAATTGAAAATAACCGATTTTTAATTTTAATCATTGACAAAAAAAACTTATTTTAGTTACACCAAAAATAAAGTCAAAATATTAATATTAAAATATAAATGGGAGTACTTGTTACCAATGAAACGGTGAAACAGCTGTTTCATATTGCACAGTCGATTGCGAGAGAAAATTACAACGCTACATACAGCGGACCACATATTTTACAGGCATTAATGCATAAAGATATTGGGCTGAATGAATTTCTTAAATCTATAGACAAAGATCCGGGATATTTTTACGAATGGGCAGATGTCCGAATTGAAGATTATCCGAAAACTACTCATCTTCCCGCAGAAGTTGGTGAAGGCGAATTTGTGGATCAGATTCTTGAAGAGGCCGATGATATTCGCTTGAAATTAGGTTTAGACGAGATTACACCGGTCTGTATTTTAACCGCAATTGTAAAACCGCAGGTTGCATTTACTTTACAACAGCTCAAATCACTTCCTTTAAGAGAGCACGAAATTTTCAATTTATACAGAAAAGATACTCCTTTTGCAGAGACCCAGAATGGCGAAATTTCATCGTTGTTTGGCGGAAGCTCTGATTTTTCAGATTCTTCTTTTCCTTCTATTAAAGCCTATTGTGTTGATCGTACTGCACAGGCAAAAAACGGTGATTTGGAAAACATTATCGGTCGAGATAAAGAATTGAGAATGTTGGTCGAAATTCTTTGCCGAAGAAGCAAACCCAACGTAATTATCATCGGAGAGCCTGGAGTTGGTAAAACAGCATTGGTTGAAGGTTTTGCTACCGAAATTATCAAAGGTAACGTTCCTGAAATGTTGAAGAATGCAACATTATTAGAACTTGACACCGGGGCTTTGCTTGCCGGAACTTCTTATAAAGGCGAAATCGAAGACCGCCTGAAAAAAGTAATCAATGAATGTAAAAAAATTGAAAAAGCAGTTTTATTTATTGATGAAATTCATACCCTTTTAGATCCAAAAGGAAGCATCGGAAACGTTGCTAATTTATTGAAACCTGAATTGGCACGAGGAGAAATTACGGTAATCGGAGCAACAACTCAGGAAGAATACAGAAAAATTATAGAGCCTGAACAGGCATTCAACAGACGTTTTGAAGTTTTGACAGTCAACGAGCCGGATGAAAAAACATGCGTCAAGATGGTTGATGTTTTGCTGGATGGCTATAAAAAACACCATGGAATTGAAGTGGAAAAAACCGCAATCCCAGAATGTGTACGTTTGGCGAAGCGTTATGCAAAAGGTAAAAAACTTCCGGATGCTGCAATTGATCTTTTAGACCGAACAATGGCGGCAATAAAAATGCTCGACGAACTTTCTGAAAAAGAACTGGAAAGCTGGAATGAAATCTATGAAAATATTTTAAAAGAAGAATATCTTGATGATAAAGATAAAGCCGACGAATTGATTTGGAATTACAATTTATTAAGAGATAAGATCAGTCCAATTTTGTGGGGTTCTCTGAGTGAGCAGCCACAAATCGACAACTCTATGCCGGTAGAATCAATTCAGAAAATAATAGAAGATACCTATACAGAACTTTTAGAACATGCATCTGTAAAAAGAGAAAAAGTAGGACGTCTTGAATTGGCGGCGGTAATGGCAGCTAAAACCAATATTCCGATCGGGAAAATTCAGGCTCAGGAAAAAGAGAAACTTTTGAATATGGAATCTCTCCTGATGAACAGAGTAGTGGGACAGGATCACGCCCTGAAAATTCTTTCTGATGCCATCGTTGAAAACCGAAGCGGATTGAATAAACCGGGACAGCCAATCGGTTCTTTCTTCCTTTTAGGTCCCACCGGAACCGGAAAAACTGAGTTGGCAAAATCGATGGCAGAATTGCTTTTCAATGACGAAAAGGCGATGGTTCGTTTTGATATGTCTGAATTTAAAGAAGAACATTCTGCAGCACTTTTATACGGTGCGCCTCCCGGATATGTAGGTTATGAAGAAGGTGGGATGTTGGTCAACAAAATCAGACAGCAGCCTTACACGGTTGTTTTATTTGATGAAATTGAAAAAGCGCATCATTCAGTTTTTGACGTGTTTTTACAGATTATGGATGAAGGTAAAGTTCATGATAAGCTTGGAAAAGAAGGAGATTTCAGCAATGCTTTAATTTTATTTACTTCAAACATCGGAAGCGAAGAAATTGTGAAACAGTTTGAAGAAGGAAAAATTCCGGAATCAAATTCGCTGATGCAGATTATGTCGAATTCAGGAAGATTCAGACCGGAATTTTTGGCAAGAATTACAGAAATTATTCCTTTTGCACCAATTACAGAATCGATTGCTGAAAGAATCTTTAATATTCAGTTAAAATCACTTCATACTTCATTAACGAGATTAGGAATGACTTTAAAAATTAGTGATGAAGCGGTGAAAAGCCTTGCATTAGGCGGATTTAGCAGCAAATACGGGGCAAGACAGATTTCCGGAGTTATCAGATCACAATTGGCAAGACCGATTTCTAAAATGATTGTAAGAGAAGAGGTAAAAACCGGACAGACGATTCATGTAGATTGGAATACAGAAGAAGATAAAATCAGTTGGAAAGTAGATTAATTTCACAATCTTATTAAATTTAAATTAATATAAAATCTCCCGCAGATTTTGCTAATCAGCTGATTTCAATCTGCAAAATCTGTTTAATCTGCGAGATATTGAAAATAATTGTGATTTTCAGGATAAATAAAAGCTTTGAAACACATTAAAAATGAAACCTAATCTTAAGAATATTATTTTAACGGCAACGTTTTTAAGCTGCTCTCATTTTGTGAGTGCACAGTTTCTCACTGCTTCAGATACTTCTGAAAACAGTGTGAGAAAATATAAGAATATTATTGAAGCCAATAAAGAGATTGTTAATTTTATCGAATATTCTATGGTTGAAAGAGGTTTGCCAAAGCATTTGAGGAATTTAGCTTTAATCGAATCTCATTTCAACAGAAATGTGACTTCAAGCGCAGGAGCAGTGGGAGTGTGGCAGTTTATGACCGCTCATGCCAATCAGTACGGATTAACGGAAGACCGTCGGAATGATTTATACAGAAGTACAAAAACAGCTGCAGTTTCATTAAAAAATCTTTATAAAAAATACAATAATTGGGTAACAGTAGTTGCGGCTTACAATTGTGGAGAAGGAAATATTACCAAAGCGATGCAGGCAGCAAATTCTACGCAATATCATGTTTTTTCTAAATATTTGCCACAGGAAACGATCAACCATGTTAAAAAATATCTCAATGCATGTTACGCAACGGGAGAATTATCGTCGGTTTTGGCAAATTATAATGATTCGAGAACAATGACTCTTCTGAATTCAAGAACAACAGATTCTCAGGAAATTGCTTTGTCGGAAACCGAAATCAATGCTGGATTTAAGCTAAATGTAATTGCCGATGAATTGAAAATTCCGATGAATGACCTTCTTTCCTGGAATCCGGAGATTGTAAGTACTTTAGAAGCTGATGGTGAAAGCAAACTCTTTCTTCCCACAGATTTAATGCCTGATTTTTTAATGAAGAAAACTTCAATTCTATCGAAATCTATAAAAGGAAGTAATAAATAAAATACCTATTACAATTAAAAGCCCGGACTCAAGATCCGGGCTTTTTTAGCAAATATCAAAAATCATTTTTTAGATGAAATTTTATGGATTTGAAACGATTAAAGTTGACGGAATGTCCGATAACCAAAGACTTTTTGAATCAATCAGTCCGCGCCAGCTTTTCTTGCTGATCAGCATCAGATCCTGAGCGTTTAAAAATTCTTTTTCAATCTTCTTCTCGTTATATAAAGTGATGTGGTTCGGAGCTACCTGTTCGATGCTTCGGATCAGTTCTTTCACTTCAATATTGTTTCTGATCTGTCCTGCGACATCCAGAATAATAATTTGCGAATTGTTGTTATTAATCAATCTTTTAGCATATTCAAGCAGATAAAAATCACTTAAATTAAAAATAGGAACGAAAACTTTGTCTGCAGATTTGAAATCTTTTTCAACTAAAACTCCTACCGGAATATGAGTGTTGTCCAAAATCTGTAATGTAAAATCATCGAAAGGCGAACTGTTAAAAATATTGCTTTTTCCTTTTACAGTATTCAAAAGTTTTTCAGGATTAATGATTTTTGTGGTAAAACCCAGAAGCCTTCCCAATAAACTTCCTTCGTACATTGATTTTCCAAGCATAATCAGAAGAAGATCATAATTTCCTTTATTTGAAATATTTGTCAGATCATTTTCAATATCCGTAGATGCTTTGAAAAGGGTTGTAATTTCAAGGTTTAGATCCTGTGAGGTTTCAATTACATTTTTAAACTGTTCTTTTTCGAAATTATCGATGTCGAAGGCGTGAAGTTCATCAACAGGCGCGATATTCATAGCTGTAATGCTCTTGTTGCCGTTCATTTTATGAGTAAGGTTATCTGCAAGTTTCAGCAATGTACTTCCGGATTCTGCAGTCTCAAATGACAAAAGAACTCTATACTTTGCATCGTTTTCATCTTGATCTTCATCTTCCAGAGATGATTTTTTTCCTTTAAAGAAATAATTGATGAGGTCAAGACATGGCCCGGTCATAAATGTGGTGAACAATGCCATAATGACCAACATTGCAAACAATTCAGGTCCTAAAACACCAAGATCGTAACCGATATTTAAAACAATCAATTCGGTCAAACCTCTTGTATTCATCAAAGCACCAATGGTGAGACTGTCTTTCCAGCTTAGTTTGAGGAATTTGGCCGTTAAAGCACTTCCAACGAATTTTCCGATAACGGCAGTCAGAATGATGAATCCTCCGATTTTCCAAAGATGAGGATCATTCAATAATCCTATTTGTGTTCTTAACCCTGTAAATACAAAGAATAATGGAAGTAATAAAACCAATGCAACATCTTCTACTTTTTCAATGAAAAGATTTCTGAATTTCACATTTTCAGGCATGATGGCTCCTGCCATAAATGCTCCGAATAATGCATGAATTCCGATCACTTCTGTTGCATAAGATGAAATAATAAGAATTAAGAAAAATACGGCAACCAATGCTTTACTAATGAAGCCTTTTCCTTTTTGTGCTTCAGCAATTCTTGTTAAAAATGGTCTTACCGCCTTAATCATAATGAAAACATATACAACCGCCATCAGAATTACAAAAACAGATCCTGAGAAAGATCCTGCTTTTACCACTGCAATTACGGCTGCCAAAATACACCATGCAGTGATGTCATCGGCTGCAGCACAGGTGATGACAACAGTTCCTATTTTAGTTTTATGAAGATTTCGTTCCTGAACAATTCTTGCCAAAACAGGAAATGCAGTGATACTCATCGCAATGGCTATAAATAAAGCAAAGGAACTGAACTGAATTCCTTCCGGTGCAAATTCTTTATAAATAAAATAAGAAAGCCCGACTCCTAAAGCAAAAGGAATAATAATACTTGCATGGCTGATGACTACGGCATCATGGGCTTTTTTTCTTAAAATGCTCAAATCAAGCTCCATTCCGACAATATACATGAAGAGAATCAAACCGATCTGACTTAAAAACTGTAAGTTGGGTAATGATTCTTTAGGAAAAATAAATGCTGAAAGTTCTGGAAAATACAAGCCAAAAAGTGAGGGTCCTAAAACAATTCCTGCAATCATTTCACCGATTACGGAAGGCTGTTTTAATTTAATACAAATCCAGCCAAATAATTTGGCGACCATAATAATAGTCACAATCTGGGCAAGTAAAAGTGCTAACGGATGGTGAAGATTGGTTAAAAAAGAATCCGTAAAATCCTCCCACATTGTTGCGCCTGTTGTTTTTGGCGGAGCAATGTTTTCGCCGATCTCCAAGGTTTGCCCTTCTGCGAAAAACCAATACATAAGGCACGAGAAAAAGATAATTGTTGCTACATAAAAAATAATATTTCTATATTTCCCCATAATCATTAATCATTTTATTTAAACGCAAATTTCATAAGAATAAACGGATGTAAAAAGTTGGTTTACTTTAAATGTAATAAGTGTATGGAATAATGTAATGAAATGAATGGGAATGTAATCTGATTGAAATGAAAAATCTCCTTTAGAAAACTAAAGGAGATTTAAATATTTTTATAATTAATTTTTTTAAGAAATCAATTCCATAATTTTCAAAGCAACTTTCAAAGCTTCTGTGCCATCTTCCAAAGAAACTTCTACATTTTTTTCTTCAAGAATGGCATCAGCAAATGAATTTAATTCATCCAGAATCGCATTATTCGGCTGAATATTCGGATATTCAAACAAAATCTGATTTTTTTCGCCTTCTGCATTTTCAATAATCATATCAAATGGAGTCGGGTTTTCAGGAGCATCCTGCATTCTGATCACTTCCGCTTTTTTCTCTAAAAAATCAACAGAAATATAAGCGTCTTTCTGGAAGAAACGGCTTTTTCTCATTGCTTTCATCGAAATTCTTGAGGTCGTTAAATTAGCGACACAACCATTTTCAAACTCAATTCTTGCATTGGTAATATCGGGAGTTTTACTCACTACACAAACACCGCTTGCATGAATGTTTTTTACAGGAGATTTTACAACACTCAATAAAATATCAAGATCGTGAATCATTAAATCTAAAACCACAGAAACATCTGTTCCACGAGGATTAAATTCCGCCAATCGGTGAATTTCTATAAACATAGGATTCTGAATATAATCTTTCGCTCCGATAAACGCAGGATTGTACCTTTCAACATGACCAACCTGTGCTTTGATGCCATTTTCACGACATTTTATTAAAATTTCTTCAGCCTGTTCAAGCGTTTGTGTAACAGGTTTTTCGATAAAAAAATGAAGCCCTTTTTCGATCGCTTTTAAAGCATAATCATAATGGTAAATGGTGGGAGTCACAATATCAAGCATTTCGATCTGATCTAATAATTCGTCGAAATTTTCAAAATATTTATATCCGAATTCGGCTTCAAGTTTTCTTCCGTTTTCTGCGTCTTTATCATGAAAACCTACAAACTCATATTTATCAGACTGATTCAGAAGTCTTAAATGTATTTTCCCCAAATGTCCGGCGCCTACCAAACCTGCTTTTAACATAGGTATCAAATTTTTGTAAAGATAAATGTTTAATTTGAGATTTGAAGTTTGAGATTTGAAATTCAAAATTAAGTATTCAATATTGCAGATTGACCGTCTGTACAATTTTTTCAGAAAAATATTCCTGAATTCGTAGCATAAATAACCAGTAAAATTTCAAATCTCAAACTGCAAATTTCAAATCAATTTCCTATTTTTGTGATATGGTAGATTCATTTGTACATAAAGGGAAAAGGAAGAATTTGGTTGAATATCTCAGACACAGAATCGGGATTTCCGATGAGCTTGTGCTTTCTGCCATCAATGAAGTTCCGAGGCATCTTTTTATTGAAAGTATTTTTGAAGATTATGCTTATGAAGACCGTGCTTTCCCAATTGCAGCGCATCAGACGATCTCGCATCCTTCAACGGTTGCGGAACAATCTGAGCTATTGCAGGTAAAAGAAGGCGAAAAAGTTCTTGAAATCGGAACAGGTTGTGGTTATCAGACGGCTGTTTTACTTGCGATGAAAGCTAATGTTTATACGGTCGAACGACAAAAAGATCTTTTTGATTTTTCTAAAAAAAAGCTGCGTGAAATGAATCTTTTTCCAAAATTTCAAAGTTTTGGAGACGGTTTTGCCGGATTGCCGACTTTCGCGCCTTTCGACAAAATTATCGTGACCTGTGGTGCGTCTGTTTTACCGACAGAATTATTAAAGCAGCTAAAAGTAGGTGGAAAAATGGTCATTCCTTTAGGTCCGACGGATCAGCAGGTTCTCTACAGATTTACCAAAATTTCTCCTACAGAAATAGAGAAAGAAGAGTTCGGAGCCTATAAATTTGTTCCGATGTTGAATAATACAAATCATTAAATTAACTTTGATTTATATTTTATAAAGGAACGTTTTAAACTTATGAATCACGAAAAGAAAAATGCTGTAAAATCAATACTTTTCTATATAATAGTAAGTTTGATAGTAATTGCAATAAATGTTTCGGGAAAATTTAAATCTGGTTCGTGTACACCAAACTTAGATTTTTTATCAATTTTGATTGTTGTGTTACTCAATGTTATTTTATTGATTGCTAATGTGGTAAAAGCTTTTGTGTTTAAAAAAGATACTCGATTATCAACTATTGTTCATTCTATTACCTTAATAATTTTACTTATATTTATTAATTCTAATATTGTGTAATTTTAATATTCAAAAGTTATTTATTTGAATTAAAAATATTATAATTAAACATAATTCATAAATTTTTGATAATATGATTAATCCCGATATTTTAGAGTACAATGAAAAACAATCAGATTCAGATAAAGAAATCTGCACTTTGCTTTCTAAATTAATTGATTCAGGTCTAAATGATGCTGAAAACAAAATCTGGCATGCAAATCCCGTTTGGTTTCTGGATGGAAATCCGATTGTAGGTTACAGCAAACAGAAAAAAGGACTTCGCCTGATGTTTTGGAGCGGAAAATCTTTTAATGAAGAACAACTCAATGTAGAAGGTGAAAAATTTCAGGATGCATCAATATTTTATAATAGCGTCTGCGAAATTGATCAAAATGATGTTCAACGTTGGCTTAAAAAATCTGAAGAAATTCAGTGGGATTATAAAAATATTGTAAAAAGAAAAGGTGAACTGATCAAAATTAAAGGATAAAATTATAACCGGAACGAAAATTGAATTTCGATAGTAATGAATAAATTCAATCAATCAATATAAACCTCATTTGAAAAACAGTGAGGTTTTTTATTTAAATTAAAAAATATCAAAATAATGAAAGTTTTTATCAATAAAAGAATTCCTGAAATAGGAATCACCATGCTGGAAGATGCCGGATTGGAAGTAATCATTCCGGAAAATACAAATATTTCTCAGGAAGAGTGGCTTAACTACTGCAAAGATGCGGATGCAATTTTAAATGTAGGACAAAATAAATTTGATGCGGAGTTTTTCGAAAAATATTCTAATATAAAAGCAATTGCTTTGTACAGCGTAGGTTTTGACCATGTTGATATTAAAGAAGCCAATAAAAGAAATATCCCGGTTGGAAATACACCCGATGTTTTAAGCCGTGCTACTTCAGATGTCGCATTCTTACTCATGCAATCGGTTGCGAGAAGAGCGAGTTTTTATTTTCAGAAAGTAAAAGATAACAATTGGGGAAACTTTGATCCTTTATCCGAACTTGGTCAGGAATTGTATGGTAAAACTTTGGGAGTTTTTGGTTTGGGAAGAATTGGTTTCGAAATGGCTGAAAAATGCAAGAAAGCTTTCGGAATGAATATTATTTATCACAACCGAAATCGTAATGAAGAAGCTGAAAATGAACTCGATGCAAAATACGTTTCTTTCGATGAGTTGGTTGAACAATCGGATGTTTTGAGCATTCATGCGAATTTTAAACCAGATCGAAGCAATTCGTTTGATGCTTCAGTTTTCAAAAAAATGAAAAAAAATGCAATTTTCATCAATACGGCAAGAGGAGGTTTTCACAACCAAAAAGATTTATATGAAGCTTTGGTTTCAGGAGAAATTTGGGGTGCAGGTTTAGACGTTACCAATCCGGAACCTATGGAAGAGAATGATCCTATTTTAAAGCTTTCAAATGTTTGTGTTCTTCCACATATTGGTTCTGCAACCGTTGAAGCAAGAAACGGAATGGCAAGATTAGCGGCAGAAAACTTAATTGCTTTTTCAAAAGGAGAAAAAATGACACACATCGCAAATCCGGAAGTGTATGAGGTTTGAGATTCGGGATTCGGGACGCGAGTTTTATTAGGGAATTTTAGACATTACATCTCATAGATTTTAAGTTTTCGGTTTACAGATAGAAAATCATAAGCTTAATCTCTTCAACTTGCCTCTCTTTACTTTTGACTTGGCTCTTTAAACTTTTCCTTGTCTCTTTTTAAAAAATTGGACTCATTTTTGTCTATAAAATATCAACACTAAATACAATATTATGACACCAGAAGATAACAAAAACGAACAAGACAGAAAATTGGAGGAAATGGATTATAATCCGGGCGAAGATATTTTCAACAGAGAAGAGCATATTCCTTTAGATGGCGACGGTAATCCTATTACAAACCCATCACACGTAAATGACGAAATGCCTTATGGACTGGATATTCCCGGAGCAGAAGACGATGACAATTTTGAGCAGATCACCGATCAGCTTCCGGATGAAGAGAACAGTTCTTATAGCCGTAGTGATAATGAAGATGACCACGAAGAAGAAAACGAAGATATTGTTACTTAATATAATCCCGCAACTGAAGCGGGATTTTTTTTATGTCTAAGTTTTAAATATGAAAACGTATAAAACTAATTTCCTAATTCATTCGCTTATTTTTATATTAAATATTAACTTTGGCAATCTTTGAATTAAAATAAGAATTAACGAAATTTATTATTCTGAAATTCTTTTAAAAGTATTTACATATGAAATTGAAGCACAGTCTGCTCGCTTTGGCAGCTCCGTTGGTTATGAATGCACAACAACTCATGACGCCTGAAATTCTTTGGACTTTGAAAAAAGTTGGTGTACAGGCAGTTTCTCCCGATCATTCTTCACTGATTTATAAAATCGGACAAACCGATCTTAAAACCGAAAAAGCAAAAAGTGAAAATTATTTTCTGAATATTGTTAATAACCAGTCTTCTAAAATAGATTTTGGCAAAAAAGCATTAATTCAGTGGGATAAAAACGGGATTTATGCTCAGGAAGGCGATAAAATTTTCCTTTCTAAAGACAACGGGAAAACATGGTCAGAATTTTACAACATTGGCGAAGCGGATAATATCGTTATTTCTCCGGATGGTAAAAAAATAGCTTTCAGCAAACAGGTTTTGGTAGAAAAAGTGATGGGAAAAGACAAATTTTCCGACACTCCGAAAACTACAGCACAGATTTATACAGATCTGAACCACAGACACTGGGATTATTTTAATGAAGGAAAATACAATCATGTCTTTGTTGTAAATATTTCTGATAAGGTAGAATCTGCAAAAGATTTACTGGAAGGAAAAACGTGGGATTCTCCACAAAGACCTTTCGGTGGAGCGGAAGATTTCATTTTCAGCCCCGATTCTGCACAATTATTATATGTGACAAAACCGAAAAGCGGAAAAGAATATTCGACAAGTACAAACACCGATATTTTTGCTTACGATTTAGCTTCCGGAACAACAAAAAATTTAACGGAGTCCAATAAAGGATATGATGTAAACCCAAAATTCAGTCCTGACGGAAAATCTTTGGTTTGGCAAAGTATGGAAAGAGACGGTTACGAAGCCGATAAAAACGACATCAAACTGATGGACTGGAAATCAGGAAAAACTTCAAACCTCACAAAAGCCTGGGACGAATCTGTTTCCGGAGATGTTTTCTGGAGCGGAGATTCAAAATCGATTTACTTTACAGCGGCTTTCAGAGGAACAAAGCAGTTATTTTCTTTAAATCCTAAAGATTCAAAAGTTCAGCAGATTACAAAAGGGGATTTTGACATCAATGAAATTTTTGCTGACCAAAAAAATTCACTTTTAGTTTCAAAAACAGATATCAATCATGCATCGGAAATATTCTCTGTTAATCTTAAAAATGGAGAATTAAAGCAGATCACAGATGCAAATAAAGACATTTATGCTAAACTTTCTCAGGGAAAATCTGAGCTTAAAATGGTGAAAACTTCAGACGGAAAAGAAATGGGAGTATGGTTCCATTATCCGCCTAATTTTGATCCGAATAAAAAATATCCGACTTTGGTATATTGTCAGGGTGGACCACAATCTGCATTAACACAATTTTTCAGCACAAGATGGAATTTCTCTTTAATGGCAGCCAACGGATACATTGTTGTAGCACCAAACAGAAGAGGAATGCCGGGTTGGGGAACAAAATGGAACGAAGAAATCTCAAGAGATTGGGGAGGACAACCGATGAGAGATTATTTGGCTGCGACCGATTATGCGAAAACTTTACCATATGTTGATGGAGATAGGGTTGCCGCTGTTGGTGCAAGTTACGGAGGTTACAGCGTATTTATGTTAGCCGGAATTCACGAAAACAGATTCAAAACTTTCATCGCTCACGATGGTTTGTTTGATATGAAATCCTGGTATTTAACGACGGAAGAACTTTGGTTTGCAAACTGGGATTTGGGTTCTCCTTGGGAAAAACCGCTTCCGAAAGCATATACGGAATTCAATCCGAGCAATTTTGTTGATAAATGGAATAAGCCAATCATGATCGTTCAGGGCGGAATTGATTTCAGAGTTCCTTACGAACAAGGTCAGGAAGCTTTCCAGGCTGCAAAACTGAAAGGTTTAAAATCTAAATTAGTCTATTTCCCGAACGAAAACCACTGGGTTCTTCATCCGCAAAATGGCTTGGTTTGGCAAAGAGAATTCTTTGACTGGCTGAAAGAAACTTTATAAATCTTAATTTTCCATTTCAAAATTCCCCTCCTTTGGAGGAGTGGATCAATTTTCATAGAAAATTGAGACGGGGTGGTCAAGATATTTATATAATTTAAAACATTTATATAATTAAAGATAAAATATCAATAGGAGCGGGCTTTAGCCCGCTTTTTGTTTCCAGAATGAAGAAGGCTTTAGCCAAAACTTACACATTTCAACTATGCAAAACAGAATTTTCTCATTTCCACCAATCATTGATAATAATTCTAAAATTTTAATTTTAGGTTCAATTCCCGGTGTAAAATCTTTAGAAAAACAGCAATATTACGGTCATCCTCAAAACAAATTCTGGAAAATTATTTTTGAATTATTTAATGAAAATTTTACGGAAGATTATACTGAAAGAATCAACGTTTTAAAAAATCACCACATTGCACTTTGGGACGTTATCGATTCCTGCGAGAGAAAAGGAAGCCTTGATTCAGAAATAAAAAATGAAGAAGCGAATCAAATTGAAGAGCTTTTGAAAAACCATCCAAACATTACAGCCATCTTTTGCAATGGTGGAAAGTCTTATAAAAACCTACAGAAATTATTAGGTAAAAGCTTTAAAATTCCCATTCATTTATTGCCATCAACCAGTCCGCTTCACACCATTTCTTTTGAAAGGAAATTTGAAGAATGGAAAAAGATATTGGAATATTTAAACTAAAAAAGCAACTCCTTGAAGTTGCTTTCGTACTAATTTTAAAACTATTTTTCTACCCTATAAACCTCTTCATACGGCTGTATCAAAACCCATCCGTTTCCGGAAAATTTCATCTGAAATTCCTCTCCGCTTCCCCTTCCGATAAGGCTTTTAAAAGAAACATTTGTTTTCAGTTCCGGACTTAAATTTCCTGACCAGGCGACTGTTGCATTAGGATCAGTAAAAACGGGCGCATCAGGAGTTACCAATAACGTCAGAGGTTCACCATGTGTCGTGATGGCAATATGTCCGGTTCCGGAAAGCTTTACCTGAAAGAGTCCGCCCGACATTACTCCTGCGATACTTTTTAACATGGTAATGTCACTTTTTATACTTTGTTCGTGTGCTAAAACATCGTTTCCGTTTACACAGACCGTTTCATTGTTTAAATGCAGAATTCTTACCTTTTTTCCGTCATCTGCTACATATAATTTTCCTGTTCCTTCGGCTTTCATTAGTTTAGCACCTTCTCCACTGATTGCTTTTTTTAATAGATTTCCCAGCCCGCCGGAAAGCATTCCCTGTCTTTCGAAATTGATGTTTCCAATGTAGCCAACCATGCTCCCTGTTTTTGTCCAGACTGCTTGGTTATTTAAATTGATTTCTAAAAGTGCCGGTTTTTCCAGTTCGAAATAATCTCTTTCTAATGGATTTTCTTTTGTTTCATTTACAAAAGATTCAATTGAATATTTGCTCATCGTTTAATATTTTGATAAGCCAAAATAGCGAAATTTTCTTTCAAATGAGATTAAAAATAATAAAATTACCATCTGTAATAACCATGAATAAAGAGGAGTGAAATAAATACTTGACAAAGGGGTATAGAATGTTGTATATTTGCACCTCGAAAATTACACCCTGTAATTTTTATAATTTTTAAACCGTAATTTAAAAAATGAAGACATCCGATTTTAATTTCGACCTTCCTGAAGAATTGTTGGCAGAACACCCTTCAGAGCATAGAGATGAAGCCAGATTAATGGTTTTAGACAGAAAAACGCAAACTATTGAGCATAAATTATTTAAAGACGTTGTAGACTATTTCGACGAGAAAGATCTTTTCATCTTTAATAATACAAAAGTTTTCCCTGCTCGTCTTTACGGAAATAAAGAAAAAACAGGAGCTAAAATCGAAGTTTTCTTGTTGAGAGAACTGGATAAAGAGACTCGTGTTTGGGATGTTTTGGTAGATCCTGCAAGAAAGATCAGAATTGGTAACAAACTTTTCTTTACTGAAGACGAATCTTTGGTTGCTGAAGTTATTGATAACACTACTTCAAGAGGTAGAACTTTAAGATTCTTATTCGACGGTTCTTACGAAGAATTCAGAGCTAAATTGAAAGAATTGGGAGAAACTCCGCTTCCGAAATACATCAAAAGAGATGTTGAACCTGAAGATGCAGAAAGATATCAGACCATCTATGCGAAAGTAGAAGGAGCGGTTGCAGCACCAACTGCAGGTCTTCATTTCTCAAAACATTTGATGAAAAGATTGGAGATCAAAGGAATCGACTTTGCTGAGGTAACCCTTCACGTTGGTTTGGGAACTTTCAACCCAATCGAAGTTGAAGATCTTTCTAAGCATAAAATGGAGTCTGAAGAAATCATCATTGATGAGAAAAATGCTCAGATTATCAACAATGCAGTACAGGAAAACAGAAGAGTTTGTGCAGTAGGAACAACTACAATGAGAGCTTTGGAAACTTCTGTTTCTTCAAATAAAAAAATCTCTGCATTTCAGGGTTGGACAAATAAATTCATTTATCCGCCACACGATTTCGGAGTTGCCAATACGATGATCACAAATTTCCACACGCCAAAATCTACATTGATTATGATGATTGCAGCGTTTGCAGGAAGAGATTTCGTAATGCATGCATACGAAGAAGCCGTAAAAGAGAAGTACAAATTCTACTCTTACGGAGATGCAATGCTAATTTTATAAAAAAAGTAAAAAGAGCCAAGTTGAAAGTGTAAAGTGCAAGATGATGAAACAGAATGATTTACTTTTACGGACATTTTCATTTGGAGTCGATTGCCTTAAATTTTTAAGAAAACTTCCTAACGATTCTGAAAGTAAATTAATCAGATATCAACTTGGGAAATCAGCGACTTCAATTGGTGCCAATTATGAAGAATCACAAGCCGGATCCTCTAAAGCTGATTTTAAAAATAAAGTAAAGATTGCTTTAAGAGAAGCTCGAGAAAGTAATTTTTGGCTTCGGGTTTTAGAAAAACTTGATGGATATGATTCGGAAGAATTTAAGGCTTTATTGAATGAAAGTAATGAATTAAGGAATATTCTTGCTGCAATTGTGAATAACACTAAACTTTAAACTTTTTACTTTTAACTTGGCTCTTGATATTATTATGAAAGACATTCGAACTTTATCTCTTGATCAGCTCAAAGATTATTTCGGCACCATTGGTGAAAAACCATTTCGTGCCAAGCAGGTCTATGACTGGATCTGGAGTAAAAATCTTCACTCGTTTGAAGAGATGACGAATCTTTCAAAAAACTTGAGAGAGCATCTTATCCGTGATTTTGTCATGAATCCTGCGGCGGTAGATCAGTTTCAGAAATCGACAGACGGAACGATCAAAAACGGTGTGAAACTGCACGACGGATTAATGGTAGAGTCTGTTTTAATTCCTACAGAAACCAGAACAACAGCTTGCGTTTCTTCACAAGTTGGTTGCTCTTTAAATTGTGAATTCTGCGCTACTGCGAAACTGAAAAGAATGAGAAATCTTGAAGTTGCAGAAATCGTAGATCAGGTCGCGTTAATTGATAGACAAAGCAAAGAGTATTACAATCGCCCGCTTACCAACATTGTTTTTATGGGAATGGGAGAGCCGATGATGAACTATAAAAATGTAGTAGAAGCCATCAAAAAAATTACCCAGCCGGAAGGTTTGGGAATGTCTCCGAAAAGAATTACCGTTTCTACATCCGGAATTCCGAAGATGATCAAAATGTTGGCAGATGATGAATTGAGGGTAAAGCTTGCACTTTCTCTGCATTCAGCAGTAGAATCGACGAGAAATGAAATTATGCCGTTTTCTGATAAATTTCCTCTAACGGATATTATGGAAGCGCTTCAATATTGGTACAAAAAAACAGGTTCTGTCATCACTTTTGAATATTGTGTCTGGAAAGGCATCAACGATAAAGATGAAGATATTAAAGCCTTAATTAAATATTGCCGACAGGTACCTTCCAAAGTTAATTTAATCCAGTACAATCCGATTGGAGAAGGAAAGTTTGATCACCGTAGCGTCGCTGCGGAAGAAAAATATGTTCGTGAACTCGAAAAAGCCGGAGTTACCGTCATGGTAAGAAAAAGCCGAGGTGGTGATATTGATGCCGCTTGCGGACAGTTGGCAAACAAAACTGCCGAATAGATCTGAACTTCTCAAAATAATTACTTAATAATCCCATTCACATCAAAAACCCTATTTTTGTTAAATGAAGAAGGTTTTTCTGTTATTTATTGTCAGTTTTTCAATTGTTTTAAATGCACAACAATCCGAAATTTTTAAGCTTAAAAAATTCCGTGTTGCAATTTTAAATGATTCTATTCAGGAAACTTCAGGATTGAATTTTTTCAATGATAAACTATACACTTTCAATGATAGTGGGAATCCCGCAGAATTATACGAAATAAATAAAACGTCGGGAAAAATTCTCAATGCTTTAAAGACCAAAGTTGAAAATAAAGATTGGGAAGCTCTGGCCAACGACGGCAAAAACTTTTACATCGGTGATTTTGGAAATAATGCAGGAACAAGAAAAGATTTAAAAATATTTAGAATTCCTTTTCAGAATAATCAGCTGGTAAATGATTCGCTTAAAACAATCTCTTTTTATTATGCCGAGCAAAAGGATTTTACTCCTAAAAATATCAATACTGATTTCGATCTGGAATCGATGATTTATTTAAATGGAAAAATCCACATTTTCACCAAAGAATGGGCTTCAAAATCAACAACGCATTACACAATTGATCCCGAAAATTTTGAAAATCAAACCGCACAAAAAATAGAAGCTTACAAAACAGGTTTTATGATTTCCGATGCGTCTTATTACGATAAAAAGTTGTTCGTTGTAGGATACACCAAAAAAACTGAAGTTTTTCTTATGATTTTCAATGAATCTGAACCCGGGATTTTCTTTAAGCACAATCCAAGAAAACTTTATTTGGGAAGTGCCTTATCAATTGGTCAGATCGAAGGAATTGCTGTAAATAAAGCAGGAGTTTATATTTCAGGAGAAAAATTCTATTCTCCGATCAAAAAAACCAAGCCATTTTTTTATTTTATTCCGATTGAAAAATTAAAAAAGAATTAAGTTTTTAAACATTAAGGCAAATTTTTAAAAAATAAAGTGATTTGGATTTTTTAAGATTCTGATGAATTATTTGGCATAAAGCTTCAATCAATTTATAACTTTTAACAACTCCTGATCTTTTCGTTTTCTTAATGGTTTAATTTTCCTTAAAATTGCCCGAAAAAAATTATCTTTGTGGGAATTAATAATTTATCCATCATTCGAAGACTGTGGCGAACACTGTAGAAGAAATCAAGCGACCAATCAATGAGGAAATGAAGCTTTTTGAACAAAAGTTTTACGAATCAATGCAGAGTAAAGTACCTTTATTAGATAAAGTCACACGTTTTATCGTTACTACAAAAGGGAAGCAGATGCGTCCTATGTTTGTATTTCTTTGTGCAAAACTTACCGGTGAAGTGAATGAAAAAACCTACCGTGGTGCGTCAATGATCGAATTGATTCATACCGCTACTTTGGTACATGATGATGTGGTGGATGAAAGTTTTAAGCGTCGTAATTTCTTTTCAATCAATGCTTTATGGAAGAATAAGATTGCGGTTTTGGTAGGTGATTTTCTGTTGTCAAAAGCAGTTTTACTTTCTACAGACCATAAAGATTACGATTTGTTGTCTGTAATTTCAAGAACAATCAGAGAAATGTCTGAGGGTGAGCTTCTTCAGTTGGAAAAAGCGCGAAAACTGGATATTACCGAAGATGTTTACTATGAAATTATCCGTCAGAAAACGGCAACTTTAATTGCTGCATGCTGTGAAATCGGCGCAGTATCAAACGGTGTTGATGATAATCTGGCAAAAAAAATGATGGATTTCGGAACATATACCGGAATGGCTTTTCAGATCAAGGATGATTTATTTGACTACTTAAGCTCAAATGTTATCGGAAAACCTGTTGGTATTGATATCAAGGAACAAAAGATGACGTTACCTCTGATTCATACTCTGAAAACAGCTGGCGAAACCGACAGAAAATACTATTTCAATACGATAAAACGTTATAACAACGATCAGAAACGTGTAAAAGAACTGATTGCCTTTGTGAAAAGTTCTGGAGGATTAGATTACGCAATCGGTGTTATGAAAGATTTCCAGCAGAAAGCAAAAGATATTCTCAATGAATTTCCCGATTCTGAAGTACGAAGATCACTTCACACTATGTTGGATTACGTTATCGAGCGTAAATTCTGATTTAAATTATTCTCATCGTTACAATAATCACAGCAAGTACGATGCAAAATAATGCGCTTAAAAATAAATAATCCGCAATAGTCTCAAATTTATTTCCTGTCTTTTCTTTTTTGGAACGGATGGCGAGAAATGAGAAGAAACAACTGAATGCAAAGCAAAGACATGCTACACCTGCAAACTCATCTAAATGGGTACTGTGACTTATTTTTGTGATTTTCAGTGAGGTAATAATGACCAGAGAGAATCCCAAAAGATTGCTCGAAGCATTAAGAATATGTGAAGACTTTTTTTCCATCAATACAAATTTATTTCAAGTTAATTACAATTTTTTTTATTATCAAATTTTTAAAAAAGATTATTAAAAATTAAAATTAATTTAAAAAGTGTATATTAGCAAAATACTTCAAAATAAAAAATATTTTATATTTGGCTATGCAGACAACCTATATTGAAACTCAGCAGATATCCTTTCAGGACTTTAAAAATCAGATACTTGAAGATTATAAATTAGGAAGAATTTCTCGTGAAATGTCTTATTTGGGCAGGAGAGAAGTGCTTACCGGAAAAGCCAAGTTCGGTATTTTCGGAGATGGAAAAGAGTTGCCACAATTGGCAATGGCGAAAGTTTTCAAAAACGGTGACTTCCGTTCAGGATATTACAGAGATCAGACTTTTGCTTTGGCTGCAGATGCTCTTACTGTTGAAAGTTTTTTTGCACAATTATACGCCGATACCAGTGTTGAAAGAGAACCTGCTTCTGCCGGAAGACAGATGAACGGTCACTTTGCAACCAGAAGTTTAAATGAAGACGGAAGCTGGAAAGATTTAACGGCTCAGAAAAATATTTCTTCGGATATTTCTCCTACTGCAGGGCAAATGCCAAGATTATTAGGATTGGCTCAGGCTTCAAAAATATATAAATCAGTAAAATTCGACGGTTCTGAAAAGTTTTCGAAAGACGGTAATGAGATCGCTTTCGGAACGATTGGTGACGCTTCTACGGCGGAAGGTCATTTTTGGGAAACGTTGAATGCAGCTTGTGCGCTTCAGGTTCCGATGATTGTTTCCATTTGGGATGACGGTTACGGAATTTCTGTGCCTACGATGAAGCAGAGAGCAAAAGCAGATATTGCTGAAATGTTGAGCGGTTTCCAAAGAAAAGAAGGAGAGTTTCAGGGATGCGAAATTATTCAGGTAAAAGCTTGGGATTATCCGGCATTATTGGATGCTTATGCAAGAGCTGAACAGTTTGCAAGAGTTGAGAGCGTTCCGGTTGTGGTTCATGTTATTGAAGTTACGCAGCCGCAAGGTCACTCTACTTCAGGATCTCACGAAAGATATAAAAATGAAGATCGTCTGGCTTGGGAAGCACAGTTCGACGGATTGGTGAAATTCAGAGAATGGATTTCAAATTATTCAATCGAGATTGAAGGTAAAGAAGAGGTTTTAGCAACCAATGAAGAATTGAATGCTATTGATGAAGAAGCCAAAAAAACAGTGAAAGCTGGACAAAAACAGGCTTGGGAAAATTACCAGAAAACAATTACAGATTTAATCAGTTCAGTTTTACCTCTAGTTGAAAATCTTAAAGGGCAAAATATTGAAATTGAAAACTATATCAATCAATTCAATAAATTAGTTTCAAAAGCAAAGAAAGATGTTTTTCATTTGGTAAGAAAATCTTTGTTGGCAACAAGAGGAACAAATTCTGCGGAAAGAAACCAATTGATGCAAAAGTATAATGAGATTTTTGAGGTTGAAAAAGACAA
>Ga0256786_1000059_pt1 | contig 95154 bp, 87 predicted proteins | sample MC6MC0937MT_FD_186053 | JGI IMG/M metagenome (GOLD analysis project Ga0256786, IMG submission 186053) | Metatranscriptome of enriched soil aggregate microbial communities from Iowa State University, Ames, United States - MC6-MC0937-MT... | ecosystem: Environmental > Terrestrial > Soil >...
AAAAAGATAGTTTTCTAAAATCGGTCTCGACTGAGAACTTGATATTACGCCACTTACAGTTTGCAAAGCCTTCTGCAGTTCACCACTTGAAATAATAAATTTCATAGATTTAAAAATAAGTTTTTACAAATATAATAAATAGAAAACAGATAGAAAAGAATAATCCTTCGAGTTACTAACAACCATCAATCTGTTTTTAATGTTGAAATAATATTTAGATTTCTATAATCATTAATTTTCGGGTCAAAAATGTCTGAATTGAAATAGCTCACTGTAATTTTCTTATTCAATAAGGTTTTGTAAACTTTAGGTAAATCTAAATTTGACTCAATATTTGAAATCCAATAAAATTTATTTAGAATCTTATTTTCTCCAACAATATGAAAAGTAATAAACCTCTCTTCTTCGATTTTCGAGACAGTACCGTTTACTAACATTTGCTTTTCTTCAGCTTCTTCATTTGAAGAATTTACCAAATCCATAAATGCATCCGGACATTCCTTCAATAACCATTTACCTACAACTTCCCCTGTTTCATAGCTATCTCCAGACAACAAATCTACATTAAAATCTCTTTTAATTTCTTTTGCATATGGCTGAGAAGCATTTATCATACACATTCCAAATTGTAATTCAAGTTTTTTAGGATCGGGGTTTTCGGTTTTTGCTTTTTGAATACACTCACAAGTTTCTTTTGCTATTTTACTAGTGTATTCTTGCGAAAAGATTTGATTTGAAAAAAGAGATAATGATATTAAAATAAAATTTTTCATCATAAGCTAAAATTAGTTATCAAATATAGATGAATTATCATAAAACATCAAATACAAATATTATATTTGTTTGTAAACCATATTAATGCGTAAACCGCCTATTCATAAAAGTTTTGAGAATGCCTTCAACGGGCTTTGGCTTATGATAAAATCCGAAAGGAATTTTCAGCTTGAATTGTTGGCATTCGCTGTAAATGTATTTTTAATTTTTTATTTAAAACTTTCATCTATTGATACGATTCTGATTCTTATTGTTTCTTTTGGCGTTTTAGCTGCGGAAATTTTCAATACTGCAATAGAAAAAATCTGCGACATCATTCAACCTGATTTTGACAAAAGAATTGGTTTTATAAAAGATATTTCTGCAGGAGCGGTTATTTTAATGGCTATTCTGTCCGTGATTGTCGGGGTTTTGGTGTACTGGAAATATATTTTTATTTGATTTTTCCCACAGATTACTCAGATTTTCACAGATGTTTGTGATATTTGTGAAAAACATTTATGTTATTTGAGTTTAAAAATCAGTCTAAAATCAATTGTATATTTTGATGTGAATCGATAATTTCAACTAAAATCTCAAAAAGAGTCTGTCCGTTTCCCGCAATCAAATCATCCAACTTTTGCTGAATCAGTTTTATGTTAAACGGCTTTCCCTGACTGATTTTATTTTCATAAAATTCTCTGGTTGCTTCAAAACCCAAATCTTCTTTTGATTTCTGAGAATTCTTCCAGGTAATATCAGAATGAATTCCATACAATATATCATCAAAACCGTCCAAAGTTCCGACTTTCCAATCTTCATCTTTCATAAAAAGCAGGGAAATTTCTTCGTAGAAACCCTCCAGATCCGAAAAATGACTGCCATTGATGACAGTCATTTCTTTGTTTTGTTTTTTATTAATCATTTCGCAATTTCTTAGATAAAGAATGTTATCATAACTAAAATACGAAAATCATCCGAATCATTTGCATTTTAATTCCTGATCTATTGATAATGATTTTATTTTGCTCTTAAATACACTTTACTGTAGTCAGAACGGACTTCAATATTCGTTCCTCCACCATTTATTTTTCCTGCTAAATCATTTCCATGACTGGCTAAATCTTCTTTTTTCTCGACATCAATTTTAAAATCCGGAGACATATAAATTTCACCATACGAGGTTGTCGTTTTAAGGTTCGCTTTTACCGATTTTGGAAGTGTAACGTCGGCAAGTCCGTATACAGAAATTATCGACAAAGGCCCTTTTACATTCTGACTGAAAGCTGCTTCAATTTTACCATAAATAGAGTTTATGGTTGCGGGTCCTGTAATATTTTCCAGTTGAATATTGTTAAAAGTGGTAGAAACCTCAATTTCATTTTGCATATTTCGGAAAACAACATTTCCACCGTATTTTGATTGATGTTTAAAAGAAACAATAATATCTTCAGGAACCAGGATTTTAATCTCAGGAAAAGACATTTTTTTCAGTGAATTGACTTCCATTACCTCATTTTTTTCACTAACGTTGATCCCAAGTCCTGTATTATCGGCAAGTCCCAAAGCATTAACGATCTGAAGACCTTCTGCACGCTTGTCGATAGCCGAAGTTCCGCCTTCCAGTGAAAAAATAATCTCATTTCCTTTATAGCCTTCTACGGTTACTTTACCAAGATTAAGAAGTAATTTGCCTTTATTTTTTTTGATTTTATAGGTTTTAGGAGTTACCTGTGTGGCATCAGCTTCTCCATCGTTCTCCTGTGCGTGGAAAGAAATTGCCATTAATGCAAACAAGATTAAATATATCTTTTTCATGAAGTTTAATTTGAAAAATTTAAATTATTGGTTTTATATAAAAGCTTTTAATATCTCATTAAAACAGCATAGGCTTCATCTTTTACGAAATCTGCTGTCGTAGGGTTTAAAGTAAGTTCTTTCAGTTTTTTATTCACTTCTGTATTGAATTCTGATGATTTTTGGTTCGCCAAAATTGCAATTAATTCTTTCTGAACCATCGCATTATCCTGCTGAAGAAAAATCTGTCGGATGTTTTTACCGATTTCAGGATTTTGAATATGAGCCGACAAAGTTTCTACTGCAGCCAGTCTTACATTCGTATTTTCGTCTAAAAGTGCTTTCTCAGATAATATTTTTACAACTTGTCTATCAGAAGTCGAAAAATCTTTCAACAAAGCAATTCCGTGTAATCTTGAACTCGCAGAATATTCATTTTTTAATAGTTCTAAAGCTTTAATTTTATTAAAACCATTTTCGTTTTCAGAAAGGTTATTGTGTTGAACTAAAATTTTCGTTTTCTCTGTTTTTTTTGATAAAACTGAATTATTGCTTACAAAAGATTCGCTCCTGTTTACTTGTTTAGCTGTTTCTATTTTTGCATTTTCTGATATATTTTTTTGGCTTAAAATATCAACTAAACCCTTATCTTTCGCTTTATTTTTTTCCTGAATTGAAACTATCTGTTTTTCGCTTTCTTTCTGATTCCAAAAAGTATAAAGACCAATACTGAAAAAGATCAGTACAGAAGCAGCTGCGACCCATTTTTTCCAGGCAAACAATGGAACTGTTTTTTCATCTGAAGCGTTCCGTTCGTTCAGCCTAAGCATGATTTTGTCAAACGTTTCATCGGTAACTTCAAATGTATCAAATTCCTCACGATGATTTTCTATATATTCTTTAAGCGTATCTTTCATTTTGGCATTTTTGAGTGAGTTTTTCAAAAATTTTCTTTTTAGCACGATGATAATAACTTCTCACCGTACCTGCGGGAATATCCAGGGTTTTTGCAATTTCTTCCTGCGGCATTTCTTCAAACAGAAAAAGATTCACAATGGTTCTGATTTGTAACGGGAGTTCTGCAATCACCTTTTGAAGCTCTTCAATTCGAAATTCCAACGCCAGTTTTTCTTCCAGCTCATCATCTTTTACATCGTACATTTTATCATCCTCAATCTCTGTAAAATAGATTTTCTTTTTTCGAAGAAAGGTAAGCGAATGGTTAATAGCAATTCTTTTAATCCAACCTCCAAAACTATCCGTATTTTTTAAAGATCTGATTTCAGAAAATGCTTTTACAAAAACTTCCTGAAGAATATCTTCTGCATCTTCCCTGTCATTTACAAGACGAAAAACAGAATTGAAAACCGCTTTGGAATAGCGCTGATAAAGCAAAGAATACCCTGAATTGTTTCCGGAACCGCATAGCTCCAACAATTCTTTATCACTGATATTTACCGTTGCTGTTTTCAATAATTATTAAGTCCTATTATATTTTCTACTTAGTAGACGCAATTGTTTTTTAAATGTTGCAATTTATTTTAAATATTTTTAAAATTTTCACTCACATTTGAATTTTAGCTAAAGTACTTATAATTACTATTACTATTCACAGGATTTAAGTTCAATTGGAATCTTAAAAACATCTATTTTCTCCTTTTCCGATTTATTGTAAGCATCTTTCGCTTCTTTGCTGTCGACATTTTTCCCGTAATAAACATAAGTAAATGTAGCTGTTGGAGAATTTAGATTGGCAAAGATCATAGACGGATCTTTTTGATATAGAGCCCAAAAAGTTTCCCACTGCTTAGGTGTAAAATTCACTTTCGCAGTATTAGCATTTCTTTCTTCAATGTTATTTTGCTCTTTGGTGAGTCCTTTGATTTCGAAAATAAAATTTTCCTCGGAATCATATATTTTCAGGATCAATCCTGGTAAGCCATAGAATTTATGTGGTCCGTCACTGATCGGAATTTCGTTAGTAAACCATGCTATCCACTTTCTTCCGGCAAAATTCGTTTCTGCCTTTTGTACATTATAGCTAAACAGCTTACTTTTCTCCTGCAGAATTTCCCATTCTGGTCTGCAATGATATGTTGTTAAATATACTTTGTCGAAAAAGTTTTCTTCAGTAACGGTAGTTTGTGATTTTAAATCTTTGAAAATTAAAGTCTGTAATTTCCATTGTTGTTTTGGTGCGGGAAAACTTCTGCTTCCCTGATTCACAAGCTTTGTTTTTACTGAATCATATTTAAATTTCGCTAAGGATTCAAAATAAGAATTCTCTTCATCTTTCAATAAAACAGTTAGTTCCGAATTATAGTCCTTGTTTTGTTTTTCGGTCTTCCATTTGAAATCATAAATAATTTTATAGGATTGCGAAAATGCTTTTAAAGAACAAATCAGAGCAGAGAAAATGACCAATAGTTTGAATTTCATGATAGTTGTTTTTGATTTTCTTACTATTAAAATGATGCAGGATTTGAAAAAATGTTGCAATTTTTAATAAAAAATGACTGTCACTAATGACAGTCATTTTCCTAATATTTGTTGATTAAACTTAAAGATTATTTAAAATACTCAACTCCGTTTTTAAAGATATTATGGTAATTCGCTGTTGGAATGTTTTTCATCAACCCTTCTGCAAAACGTTCCGGGTGTCCCATTCTACCGTAGATTTTTCCACACGGACTTGTAATTCCTTCAATTCCGAATAATGAATTATTTGGATTAAACGGCATTCCGTGAGCGATGTTTCCATCCAAATCTAAGTATTGAGTAGCAATCTGTCCGTTCTCATACAACTTCTGAATTTCCGCTTCCGAAGCCATAAAACGACCTTCACCGTGAGAAATCGGGATAGTATAAACTTGGTCTTTCATTCCTTTCAGCCAAGGAGATTCGTCATTTAGAACTTTCACATTCACCATTTGAGAGATATGTCTTCTAATCGCATTGTGTGCCAAAGTCGGAGAATTTTCATCCAAGTCCTTGATTCTTCCGTAAGGTAACAATCCAGATTTTACTAAAGCCTGGAAACCATTACAGATTCCGACGATCATACCGTCTCTGTCGAGTAGTTCATGAACTGCATTTCTCATCTTCTCATTCTTCAAAACATTAACGATAAATTTCGCTGAACCGTCCGGTTCATCTCCCGCAGAAAACCCTCCAGAGAATGCTAAAACTTGCGACTGTTTAATTTCTTTCACCCATGCATCGATGCTTTCGTCAAGCAACTGATGATTGATATTAATCAAAGGCAAACTGCTTACAATTGCACCTTCTTTTTGGAATGCATTTAGCGTATCGTATTCGCAATTTGTTCCTGGAAAAACCGGCGCAAAAACTCTTGGCTGAGAAATGCCGTGTTTTTTAATAATGATATTTCTTGGATTAATTGAGTTAAGTTTTGAATCCAATTCAACAACTATTTTTTCTTTTTCAACCGTTGAAAAAAGGTTTTCGAAAGTTTTCGTATTTGCTTCAAGTAATTTTTCGATTTCAAAATTCAAATTACTGATTTTCAAAATATTTGAATTTTTAACTTCACCGATTAATTGAAGATCAACAGAACTTAATTCTTCAGTTGATTCTATAATTAAACTTCCGATATTTTTTGCCAATAAAACGTTCTCATCAGCAATATTTATTTCAGCTCCCAACCTGTTTCCGAAGCTCATTTTTGCCAAAGCAACCGCAACGCCACCTTCTTTCACAGTCTTTACAGAAACGATTTTTCCAGCTTTGATATTTTCGAAAATAAGTTCGTAAACTGCTTTCAATTTATCATAGTTCGGAAGTCCATTTTCCTGCGGAATATGATTAAAGAAATACAGTTTATTACCTGCCTGTTTAAATTCCGGAGAGATAATATTTTTCTTTTCTCCATTAGCACAAGCGAATGAAATCAACGTTGGCGGAACATTCAAATCCTGATACGTTCCACTCATAGAATCTTTCCCTCCAATTGCTGCTAAACCGAAATTGATCTGAGCATCATAAGCACCCAAAAGAGACGCCAAAGGTTTCCCCCACTTTTCTGGATTTTGTCCTAATTTCTCGAAATATTCCTGGAAACTGAATCTAATATTTTTGTAATCGCCACCCATCGCAACGATTTTGGCAACACTTTCAACAACTGCGTAAGAAGCTCCTAATAATGAATTCTGCTTAGAAATCTCCGCATCAAATCCCCAACTTGCCAAAGAAACTGTTTCAATATTTTTTGCTCCGATAATCGGCAATGTCTGAACACTTCCTTCCATTAAAGTCTGCTGATATTTTCCACCTAAAGGCATCGCAACCGTAGTCGCACCGATAGATGAATCGAACATTTCCAACAAACCTTTTTGAGAAGCAACGTTTTTATCACCTAATATTTTTAAGAAATTCTCTTCATTGAATGATTGAGTTTCTTCTTTTATTTCATTGAGGTGAGTGATTTTAACTTCCTGGCTTTTAGAACATCCATTTGTATCTAAAAATGCTCTTGAAAGGTCAACAATTTTATCTCCTCTCCAGAACATCTGCATTCTTCCTGAATCTGTCACTTTTGCAACCTCAACCGCAACTATGTTTTCAGCTTCACAGAATTTGATGAATTGTTCTTTATCTTTTGGTTCAACCACAACCGCCATTCTTTCCTGAGATTCAGAAATGGCAAGCTCAGTTCCGTTCAAACCTTCGTATTTTAAAGGTAAAACATCTAAATTAACTTCCAAAGAATCAGCGATTTCACCGATCGCAACAGAAACTCCACCAGCTCCGAAGTCATTAGATTTTTTAATCAATCTAGTCACTTCAGGATTTCTGAATAATCTTTGGATTTTACGTTCTTCAACCGCATTTCCTTTCTGAACTTCTGAACTCATCGTGTGAATCGAAGTTTCGTCCTGTTCTTTTGAACTTCCGCTTGCTCCACCAACACCGTCACGACCTGTTGCACCACCTAAAATAATGATAGAGTCGCCAGCTTCAGGCTTTTCACGTCTTACCCAATCCACAGGAACTGCGCCGGTAACGAAACCAACTTCCATTCTTTTTGCTTTGTAGCCCTCATCATAGATTTCAGAAACCATTGTAGTCGCCAAACCGATTTGGTTACCATAAGAAGAATATCCATTCGCCGCCTGTTTTGTGATTGTTTTTTGAGGTAATTTACCCGGTAACGTTTGGTCAACCGGTTCCAAAACATCAGCAGCACCCGTTAATCTCATCGCCTGGAAAACGAAAGAACGCCCAGACAAAGGATCTCTGATCGCTCCTCCTAAACAGGTTGAAGCTCCACCAAAAGGCTCGATTTCCGTCGGGTGATTGTGGGTTTCGTTTTTGAATAATAAATACCAAGGTTCCTTTTTACCATCGTATTCAGCTTCAATTTGGATTGTACAAGCATTGATTTCGTCAGAAACCACCAAGTTCTCCAAATTACCTGTTTTATGGAAATATCTTCCGCAAACGGTTGCCAAATCCATCAAAGAAATTGGTTTCAATTCGCGTCCTAAGAATTTTCTTTTTTCGATATAATCATTGAAAATCGTTTCCAATGTATGTTTAAACTGTCCTTCAAATTCAATATTCGACAATTCTGTTTCAAACGTTGTGTGACGACAGTGGTCACTCCAATAAGTGTCTAAAACTTTAAGTTCCGTTTCTGTAGGATTTCTCTGTTCAGTTTTAAAATATTCCTGAATGAATTTTAAATCATCCAAACCTAATGCAAAACCGTGATTGTTAAAGAATTCCTCAAGCTGCGCATCATCAAAATTGATAAAACCTTCGTGAACAATCACTTTTGATGGTGTTTCTTCTGCAGGAATATCTAAAATTGATAAATCTTTTTCTTGAGATTCTACTTTATTAATTAAAAGGTCTTTGATTTTAACTAAGTCAGATTCAGAAACACCTTCGAATTCGATCAATTTTCCACTTCTCACTTTAGACTTCTCATTTTCGGTCAGTAAGGCGATACACTGTTGAGCAGAATCCGCACGCTGATCATATTGTCCAGGTAAAAATTCCATTGCAAAATGGATTCCTTTTGCAGGATTTTCTTCGTTTAAAATATCAGTAACCGGATCTACGAAAGTACTGTTTACTACTTTTTCGAATTCACCATCGTTCAAATTGAAAATATCGTACACATTGTACACTTTTACGCTTTGGATCGACGGAATCACCGCTTTTACTTCATCAAAAATTTTTGGACTTTCTACATCGAAAATTCCTCTTTTTTCTACGAAAATTCTTTTGTTTTGAGACATTAGATGTCAGATATTTATTAGGTTTATTTTTAATTTTTAACTGAAATTTATTTTATTGACAAACCTTTGCAGCCCGACTTGAGCGGAGCTCTTTTGCCGAAACGAAGTGCAGGCAAAAAGCGGGAGCGGTAGGCGGATAAAGCTGCCCAAATAATTATTTCATTTATTCCAAACTTTACCAATCACAGATTGAACAAAGCAAAATATGCAGCCCAAAAAGACTGCATATCAATTTATACTTTAAGATCAGCTTCTAATCCTATCAGATCTTTGTTGGCATCAATAATCGGCTGAACTTCATTGGCAATGAATTCTTCCGTCTGAATTGGTGCAAAACCAATGAAATTTTTAGGATCCAGAACTTCTTTTAATTTTGATTTATCAAGTTTCAGAGAATGGTCATTTAAGATTCTTTCGATCAAATCGTTTTCTTTACCTTCTTCTTTCACCTGTTTAGAAGCCTCCATTGAGTGAACTCTGATCACTTCGTGGATTTCCTGACGGTCGCCACCAGCTTTCACCTCTTCCATGATGATGTATTCTGTCGCCATGAAAGGAAGTTCTTCCATAATATGTTTGTTGATTCTATTCGGGTACACCACAATTCCGTTCATGATATTATTCCAGATCAACAGAATTGCATCAACCGCTAAAAACGCTTGAGGAATCGTTAATCTTTTGTTTGCAGAATCGTCCAATGTTCTTTCGAACCATTGCGTTGAAGCCACCATTGCAGAACTCGTTGTCAATGACATAACGTATTTTGCCAACGCTCCGATTCTTTCACTTCTCATTGGGTTACGTTTGTAAGCCATTGCCGATGAACCAATTTGGTTTTTCTCGAATGGTTCTTCAATTTCTTTAAGATTTTGAAGTAAACGTAAATCGTTGGTAAATTTATGTGCAGATTGAGCTATATTTCCTAGTAAAGCCACCACTTTCGCATCAATTTTTCTGTCGTAAGTCTGTCCGGAAACTCCGAAAACTTTCTCGAAACCGAATCTTTTTGAAAGTTCTTTATCTAAATGTTTTACTTTAGAATAATCACCGTTGAAAAGCTCAAGGAAACTTGCAGCAGTTCCTGTCGTTCCTTTTACCCCTCTGAAACGTAGTGTTTCAAGGAAGAAATCAAGCTCTTCGATGTCAAGAACCAAACTTTGTAACCAAAGTGTCGCTCTTTTTCCAACAGTCGTCAACTGAGCCGGTTGGAAATGGGTGAATCCTAAAGTCGGTAAATCTTTATATTGAATCGCAAAATCCGAAAGATTTTTCATTACGTTAACCAACTTTTTCTTTAAAATTAAAAGTCCGTCACGGATTTGAATTAAATCTGTATTGTCTCCTACAAAAGCTGAAGTAGCTCCCAAGTGAATAATTCCTTTTGCAGAAGGCGCCACATCACCATATGCGTGAACGTGAGCCATCACATCATGACGGAATTTTTTCTCATATTCTGCTGCTTTATCGTAATCGATGTTTTCAGCATGAGCTTTTAGTTCAGCGATTTGCTCGTCTGTGATGTCAAGACCTAAATCTTTTTCGATTTCAGCAAGAGCAATCCAAAGCTTTCTCCAGTTCTGGAATTTATTGTTATGAGAAAAGTTAAACAACATTTCTTCGCTTGAATAGCGTTCTTCCAAAGGATTTTTGTAGGAATTCATTCTTTTCTTTTACTTTTTTATAGATATGCAAAAGTAAGGTTTTTTGATGAGAGATAAAAATTGTGAAGATGGATTTGAATTTTGTTTAAATGAAAGCTATTTTCATTGATTTACTTACTGTTTTTTAATTCAGATAAATTCCGAAAAACCACGTCCAGCCTATTAAAATAATCTGCATCGGGATTCTTTCTTTATACAGATAACCCATTCCCGGACCAGAATAATCTGCTTTAAAAATATTGATATTCTTTTTGGATGAATTTATATTCGCAATAAAAATTAAAATAAAGAAAATAATCAGTAAAACTGCAGTCAGTTCACGAGTTGAAGGTATCATTAAACCAACTCCGGCCGCTATTTCAATTAATCCTGTAAAATAAACCCAAAACATTTTTGCAGGAACAAAATCCGGAATCATCAGAGCCATTCCTTTTTGAAATTTAAAATGGGCAAATCCAGTGGAGACAATGAAAACTGCCATTCCTAAATTTCCTGAAAACAGAAAATTCCAGTTTCCCTGAAAGATTTTTGTTCCAATTAAAGCTAAAATAAATGTAATAAATAAGATGGTAAGTAATTTCATGATACTTTGGTTATTTTATCCTCTTAAAAAATGCTTTTAAAATTAAACAAAAAAAAGAGGTTCCCATAAAAACCTCCTGATTGAAATTATTCAGTTCATATTAATTTGATTCTGAAAGATTCTTCACAACCTCTAAACCTTTTGTAAAACCTTGATCCATATGTTCCCGCCAATCTTTTTCGGTCTGAACTTCAGCATGAAGTTTTGTTTTCCCATCAAAATCAATCAAGATGTACTTTTCGTAACAACCGCTCCATTGTTTTACTTCCATGCTTTCGGTGTCTTCATTTCCTTCTTTATCTACCATTCCCAAATGTTTAAAGATGATCTGATCCGGCTTTTCAAGACTGTCGATGGTAGAAACCATTCCTTCGCCTTCAGCATTTGTAAAATAGGTTTTTCCGCCAACCTGCCAATCTGATTTCATGATTGATGCAGATTTAGGATTGAAAAATTTCGTCCACTCGCTGTATGTATCGTTTCCCCACAGAACATCCCAGATTTTCTGTTTTGGAGCGTTAATGATAATTTCGTAAGATAAGGTTTCCATATTATTTTAATTTTTGATTTAGTTTAAACACAAATTTTTAGCACAAATAACACAATTTAAAACTAATTGTAATGAACAAAGATTATGTTATTAGTGAAATTCATTAGTGTCATTTGTGGTGATTTATAATTGATTTTCAGCTAAATTCTTTACATTCTGAAGTGCCTGTGGAAATTTACCCTCAAAAAACGCTTTGAATTCTTCTGACGTTTTAATTCTGGCTTTAAGTAAAGTGCCGTCATCTGTTTTCTCTAAAAGATAAGTTTCTGTGGCATCACCCCAATCCTGTGGAGTTTCAATGCCATCATAAATTTCACCTAGATGAAGGAAAGACATTTCCTTATTCGGATCATTTTTCAAAACACGGCTGTACATCCCGTTATTATTAGGATCAAAAAATTTAACAATACTTCCCTCGTCCCAGGTTCCAACATAAAAAGAACCTTTTGTGAACGCAGAAGTCCATTGTCTGTAGTGGGTGTCTTCCCAAAGAACTGTCCAGACTTTTTCCGGAGAGGCATTTATTTTAATTTCAAATTCTAAAGTTTCCATATTTTTAAGATTGAGGTTGAGATTAAGATTGAGAAATATTATTATCCTCCGACAAAATCACCGCCATTGATATGAATAATTTCTCCTGTTATAAAACTCGAATCATCGGAAGCAAGAAAAACATAAGCCGGAGCAACTTCTGAAGGCTGGCCTGCTCTTTTAAGTGGGGTATCTTTACCAAATGAAGCAATATCTTCAAAAGTCTCTTTCACCAAAGGCGTCCAGATCGGACCGGGAGCGACTCCATTTACCAAAATTTTCTGATCGGCAAGATTCACAGAAAGTGAACGGATAAATGTTGCAATAGCGCCCTTTGTAGCCGAATAATCAACCAAATGATCACTTCCACGATAAGCGGTGACGGATGTTGTACAAATAATTCTTCCGCCTTTATTTATTAAAGCTAAACAATCTCTTGTGAAAGAAATCATTGAAATGATGTTGACATCGAATGTTTCTTTAATTTGCTTGTCACTTATTTTGGTTATTTCATTTTTCGGGAACTGAATTCCCGCGTTATTCACCAAAACATCAATTGTTTTCCACTCTTTTCCGATCTTTTCTAAAGTTTTATCTCTAAAAGTTTTTTTTGAAATGTCCCCTTTAAAGAGAATACATTTTCCGCCTTCTTTTTCGACCAGCTTTTGTGTTTCTTTGGCATCTTTTACACTTTCTTTATAAATGATGGCAATATCGGCTCCTTCTCTTGCAAAATGCACGGCAACGGCTTGTCCGATTCCACTGTCACCTCCTGAAATTAAGGCTTTCTTATTGAGCAGCTTTTTACTTCCTAAATAATTTTTTCTGATAATTTCCGGATACAATCCATCTTTTGGAACTTTTGATAATGATTTTGACTTGTTCTGTGTCTTCATAAGCAAATCTTTTTCAGAAATGTATCAAACAGTAAGCCGAAGAATAAATGCTGGAAGTTTGATGTGGGGGCTGGAAGTTTTTGACACCTAAAAATAACTTCTAACATCCAGCTTCCATCATCCAGCTATGAAACATAAGCTTCTTCCAAATCCTGAATGACAATTTTCTGCATTTTCATCATCGTCATCATCACTTTTTGTGCTTTTTCCGGATCGGGATCACTCATTAATTCGATCAGTCTTTTAGGAACAATCTGCCAACTCATCCCAAATTTATCTTTTAACCAGCCACACATGCTTTCTCTTCCTCCATCAACAGTTAATGCATTCCAATAATTATCAGTTTGATCCTGACTATCGGTCATCACAACTATTGAAATTCCTTCATTAAAATCGAATTGATGATCATAAGAATTATCCATACAGAAGAAACTGTAACCGTCAATTTCAAAATGGGCGTGCTGTACATTTTCAGGAATTTCGTGAGTTTCGTTCCCAACTCCGTCTCCGTACTTCAGGACGTTACCAATTTTTGAATTTGGAAAAATCTGAGTATAAAGCTTCATTGCTTCCATCGCTTTTCCGTTGTTCTGATGAATGAACATTAAGGTTGGTATAATTTTCTGTTCAACATCACCATTTTCTCCCAAATAAACTTGCCAAGTAACACCAAATTTATCCCGAACCCAACCGTATTTTTTGCTCCAGGGGTATTCTCCAATTTCCATTAAAGCAATTCCTCCGTCTATCAATTGATCCCAATATTTCTGAACTTCAACTTCAGTTTCACAAATTATCATGAACGAGACTGAAGCATTTTTTGTAAAATGTGGTCCGCCGTTCAACAGCATCAGTTTCTGACCAAAAAGATCTATGTTCATTACCATCGGAGTATCTGCCGTAATTTTTCCATTGAAAACCTTGCAGTAAAACTCAGCAGATTCTGTGGCATCACCATCGTACCAAAGACATGGGAAAATATTATTATTCATACTTAATCAAGATTTTAAAGAAAAATTATTTTCTTTCATATAATTTTTAAGCTTCAGCATTGTATTTTTTCCGAAACCGTGAAATTTCATCAGCTCATTTTCAGAATAGTCTGAAAGCTTTCCGAGAGAATCTATCTTCTCTTTTGCCAGTGCTCTTCTTGCAGGCATAGCTATAATTCCGTGTAAAAAATTGTTTTTCACAACATGATGCTCAGTGCAAATGGGTTTTAAACATTTTGCCATTATTACCAAATTGATCATGACTAAAGCTTTAGATTTAATGATTTTCTACGTACTTATGAAAATTATTCAGAATCGCATACCATCCGTCTCGCTGCATTTCCACTGAATTTTGCTGTTCAGGATCAAAAGTGATGTTTACTTTCGTTGTATTTTCATCAATTTTCTGAAAATCAATATCAACATTTCGCCCGTCTTCCATATGATATTTTATTTTTTCATTGGAAATCACTTCGTCATAAGTTCCTTCAAAATCAAACCCGAAGCTTCCGTCTTTTGCTTCCATTCTGTTTTTGAATTTTCCACCGACACGAAGATCATTTTCGGAACTTGGGCATTGCCATGTTTCATGGGCAAAATTCCATTTGGTGATGTGTTTCGGGTCGTTGTAGTATTCCCAAACTTGCTGAACAGGTTTTAAAATCGTAATATCAATTTTAATTGGTTCCATATCGTATAATTTTGTGGTTGAGGCAAAAAGGGCAACCCATCAAGCTACCCTTTTCATTATAATTTAGTTTAAAGATAAGACTATTTTGTGTATTCTTCGTTATAGTTTATCATCCAGTGAACACCATATTTATCCTGAAAACTTCCGAAATAATCTCCCCAAAACTGATCTTCAATCGGCATTTCGATATTTCCGCCTTCAGAAAGACCTTTAAACAATCTGTCTGCTTCATCTTTAGAATCCGGAAAAATAGAAACGTAATTATTGTTTCCTACTGTCAGTTTTTGTCCGAAACTCGGAACAATATCTGATGCCATCAGTAAATCTCCGCCAATCGGAAGTGCAATGTGCATCACTCTGTTTTTCTCTTCGTCGGATAAGTTTTCAGTTCCGGGAGCATTTCCCATTTTATGAATTTCACCCACAAATTCTCCACCAAAAACAGATTTGTAAAAGTTGAAAGCTTCTTCTGCTTTTCCGTCAAAATTTAAATAAGGATTTAATTTAGCCATGATTTTTTATTTTTTTGATTAATATTTTTTTTGTTTGTTTTGTGTCATTGCGAGGCGCTCGCGACGTGGCAATCTTATGCTACTTTTAACGCAAAGTCCGCAAAGATTTTTTTTAATGTTTGAAAATATTTTTCGTTCGCAAAGGCGTTTCACTCAGCAAAAGACAACAATGTATATTGTTTATTCGGTTTGTCATTCAGAACGAAGCGTAGCGTAGTGAAGAATCTATTTAATAAATATATTTAAATTTTGTCTTACTAATTATTCAAGAACTTTTCAACCTCACTTACTGTAAAATCGATCACTTTTTCATCGGCATTTCCGTCAAAGTCAGCCATCGTGTAAGAACCGTGGGTTGCAGGAAGAATCATCAGTTGAGAATCTTTCACCAAACGCCACATTTCGACAACGTGTTCCGGTTTCATCACATCTTTATCCCCTGAAATGAACAAGGCTGGAGAATTTATACCTTTTAAAATATCTTCATTCCAATCTTTGAAAGTCTGCATTCTTTTGCTGTCTTTGTCGAACATATTTTCCAGTGCTTCAAAGCCCGGATTTAGGTTTAGAAAATTAATTTTCAACGGTTCGGGCATTGAATCCAAAGTTGCTTCCATCATGCCTTCGAAAAAACCATCTATCATACCACTTCTTTTATAAAATGCAGAGGCGACAACAAGTTTTTCAACCATTTCAGGATAAAGATGAGCAATCTGCATGACTGTATTTCCGCCATTACTGAATCCCCAGAATGAAGCTTTTTCAATATTGATTTCCTTTAAAAGAGCAGCAACATCATTTGCATCCTGCTCAAAAGTTTCGGGAATATCACGATGTTCCGACACTCCGTGATTTTGCAGATCTATCCCAATTAATTGAAATTTATTTTCCAACCTTGTAATAACCTCTTTAAAATCAAACAAAATCGAACTTCCGCCTCCATGAATTAAAACCAAAGGCTTTCCCAAACCATAGATCTCGTAGTACATCCTGATTCCGTTGACCCGTTTATACCCTTTTTCAACCGGATTCATTTTAATATTTTAAATCTTTATCGAAGTCGTATTTCATGCCTTCATAGTTCAGAATTCTGCGCATTAATCCGATCTGTCCGCACAGATAATCTTCACGGCCGATGCACATTCCGACGAAATTCAAAACCGTTTCAGGAAAGAAATCGATGTTCATTCCCATCGGAAAAGCTTTGTCTAATTCTTCATCGCTTACTTCCAGTAATTTCTGATAAACTAACGGCGAAATTTGATGAAAGCTCTCTTTCAACTGTTGTAAAGGGGGATAATTTAAATTTTCATCCAGTGCTTTTCCCTGAAAGAAAAAATCTTTGAATTCAAATTCTTCATTTAATCCTAATACATTTCCCATTGCGTAACGCATGTCAAGGAAATTCCCGACCATCCAAGTGATATGATTGGTTCGTCCTTCAATTCTTTTCAAGGCATCTTCTTCTGAAATTCCGTCAAGAACCATCAGAAAGCTCTGACTGTGACCTCGAAATGCAGGAATGATGATGTCTAGTTTTTTTGATTTTGGTGTATCCATTTGTTTTTTTTCGATTTTTATTTTTTCCACAGATTTCACGGATTTACACAGATGATTGTGCTTTATTGATACTGTTTAATTTTTATCGGAGATTTTGCTGGTTGCGCAGATGTTTATACTTGCAAAAAATACTTATGAAATTTGTGGAGAATATTGGTAATATTAGTGTTTAAATTATTCTGACGATCGTGGTTGAGAAGGATCTGCAAAGATCACATTCCAGCCGTGTCCGTTGATATCCCAAAAAGAATTTTGATACATCCAACCGTGATCCTGTGGTTCTTCATGCTGATAAGCTCCGTTGGCAACCGCTGTATTCACTACCTGATCAACTTCTTCGCGGCTGTCTAAACCGATGGCCACCAAAACCTGTGTAGTATCACCTTTAGGAACCGGTCTTTCTGAAAATGTCTGAAAATAGTCTTCCTGTAAAAACATGATCTGAATATTGTCGTTCATCATCACACAAACTGCTTTTTCATCAGTAATCTGTTCGTTGATAGAGAATCCTACTTTTGTCCAGAATTCCTTAGTTTTCTGAACATCTTTTACCGGAAGATTGACATAAATCTGATTGATTTTCATTTTGTAATTTTTAAACTTAAAAATAATTATTCCGCAGGAAACTGAGAAGCATCAGCAAACATTACTTCCCACTGATGGCCATTCAAATCAGAAAAAGCGCTTTGATACATCCAGCCATGATCTTGTGGTTCACTGTAGGTAGAGCCCCCGTTTTCAACAGCCGTTTTTACCATACCATCTACTTCCTCACGACTGTTTACACCAATCGCAAGAAGCGTCTGAGTTGTTTCACCTTTTGCAACAGGTCTGTTTGTAAAGGTTTTGAAATATTCTTCCTTTAAAAACATCGTGTAAATATGATTTTCTTTCATGATTACACAAATAGCATTATCGTCTGAAAATTGTTCGTTTACCGAAAATCCTAATTTCGTCCAGAATTCTCTTGTTTTCTGAACATCCTGTACAGGAAGATTGACATAAATCTGATTGATTTCCATTTTGTAATTTTTTTAGTGTTAAACTTTAATTCAAAATTACCAAGTCACAATGAAAATCAACTTGCCATAAGACAAGATTTAAATTTTCTTTGGATGTGAAACCAATTCTTTACGGATTCGGCTCAAGGAAGTGTCTGTCACACCAAGATAGGAAGCAATTTGTTTTAATGGAGCAAATTGTATAACATGAGGTTTTTGCTCTAAAAGATTAAGATAACGCTTTGTTGCAGATAGCGTAAACATTTCTACTGAACGTTGTTTGTAGACGAAAAGCTGTTGCGACATCCATGCTCTTCCCCACTCCCTGAGATTCGGGATTTTGTGGAATAATTCCTGAAAAGTTTCAAAATCGAATTTCCAACATTCGCAATCGGTAATACAGACAATGTTTTCCTGAGTCGGAATTCTCTGAAAAATTGAAGAAACTTCAATGATAATTTCGTTATCAACGAAAAAATTAGTTGTTACTTCATTTCCGTTAAAATCATTGACAAAAGAACGAGCCAAACCTTTCTCCAGAATATAATATTCATTCGCCGTTTTTCCTTCTTCAAGAATAAAATCTCCTTTTTGAAAAATTACTTTTTCATGAGCATTAAATATCTCTTCAAGCTCTTCATCCAGAAAAAAAGGGAAATCATAGCAGATTTCTAAGGCTTTGCTGATCATCAAGTAAATGTTTTTTAAGGCTTTAAAAATAGAATTTTTATTGGAATTGATGAAAGAACTGTTAAACAAAATGCTTATTTGTCTCAGTTAATTTTTGTGTAATCCTTTACATATTAGTATTAGAGGTTGTTTGTATTGGTTATAAATTATTAAACGTTGTTAATTATTTATTAAAAGCTGTCTGTTTTGTCATTCTGAAAGCAGCAAAGCAGATTGAAGAATCTAATTAAAATACGAAGTATAGATTCTTCCTTCGTCAGAATGACAAACTTTATGGATAAATTTTATGTAAGAATAAATTTGCTTGATTACAAAATTAAAACAAAGAAAGTTGAATTGGTTTTGGTGAAGCTGGTTTTTCTGCGTCTCCGAAAACAGTTTTTCCACCGAAGCGCCAAGAGTTTTGACGTTCTTCTTCAATCACATCATTAATGTCGAAATTAGGGGTGAAATTTTTCTCAGCTTCAGAAATTATGGTGTGAAGCTTATTAATAGACTGTAATTTGTCTGAATTTCCCAGTTTTGATTTTTCAATTCCTTTCTGTAAAATGGAAATCGTTTCATCATACACATTAATCGGGACAGGAAACGGATGACCGTCTTTTCCACCATGGGCAAACGAAAATCTCGCAGGATCTCGAAATCTTGAAGGCGCACCGTGAATCACTTCGCTTACCAAAGCTAAACTTTGTAAAGTTCGTGGTCCGACTCCTTTCAGTAATAATAATTCTTCGAAATTTTCAGGCTGGTTTTCTCTCGTCATATACAACAATGTTCCCAGTTTTTTTAAATCAACGTCGGAAGCACGGACATCATGATGATTTGGCAAAATTAAATTCGCAAAATCCTGCATTATTTTTTCTGAATTGGTGTGGGAAATTTCAAGAATGCCTTTTCTATTTTCCTGAGCTTCATGTGCTGTTAAATTCAGGATATTTCCACGGTTGATTCCTTGGATTCCTTTATGTGGTGCATCGACAAAAGATTCCAGATTTTCGGAATGCCAATGATAACGCCGTGCCGTTCCGTCAGAATCGTTCATTCCCTGCTGAACGACTGACCAATTTCCTTCATCAGACAGAATAAAATTATGCAAATACAGTTGATAACCATCCTGAATCGCCGTATTATCAACCTTTGCAGACAATTTGCTTGCCCGAACCAAATCATTTCCGTTAAGTCCGGTCTTATCGGCAATGATTAATAATTCATTTGGGGTTTCTTTTGAAAACCTTCCTTTTCCACCACAGATATACAATCCAAACTCTTTAGAATTGGGATTAACACTGCGTTTTAAAGCACCCATCACGGAAGTTGTGATCCCTGAAGAATGCCAATCCATTCCCATCACCGCTCCAAAACTCTGAAACCAAAACGGGTCTGCCAATCTTTTCAACACTTCATTTTTTCCATAATCTGCTAAAATTACTTCAACAATGGAAAGTCCTAGAATAGACATCCGTTCATACAGCCAAGGCGGTACTTTGCCGTAGTGAAGAGGTAATGTTGCGGTTCCGGATCGTTTCATTGCTTAATTTTGGTTGTTGGTTGTTGGTTATGCAAAATTAAAGCCCTACGAATTAAAATCATAAGGCTTTAAGCATATTTTTATTTTTTAAACGCAAAAGATTCAAAAGAAACAATTGAAAGAAATAGTAATTCAAAGTTTACAAAATATAAAAGTTATCTCTTTTTACAAGCTTTTGAACAGCTTTAAAAGCAATAAATTCTTTTGCTCCTTTTGCGGTAAAATTATCTCATTATAATTTAATGTTTTACAATTTCCTTCACAATTCCACCTTGAGGTTCTCTTACCGTTTGGGTAAAAATGAAAGCTTTAGGATCGATCGAACGCACGATATTCTGTAGTTTTCTTACTTCCAATCTTGTAACGATCGTGAAAATAATATCTGCATCCTGGCTTTGCTCAAAAGATTCTTTCATAAAACCTCTTTCTCCTCTGTAAACCGTAATTCCTTTATTCATCGTTAAAACCAATGCTTTTTTTATTTCTTCACTGTTTCCTGAAATGATCGTAACTCCGGTATATGCTTCAATTCCTTCAATCACATATTTGGTAATCTGACTTGCTACGAGGTACGTCATAATCGCATATAAAGCGGTTTCAAATTTAAGAAAAACAGTTGCGATGATAAAGATAATCACATTCATTCCCAAAATAATTTCAGTAATACTGAAACTGCTCTTTTTGAATGTTAATAATGCTAAAACTTCCATTCCGTCGAAAGTTCCACCACCACGCATGGAAAGTCCGATTCCTATTCCCATGAAAAATCCGCCAAATACAGCAACCAATAGTTTGTCGTGTGTCACTTCCGGAAAAGGAACGAAAAAAATGGTTACAATGATTAATAAAATCGTCAAAAAACTTCTGATGGCAAAATGTTTCCCGATCTGAAAATATGCTAAAACGATGAAAGGAATGTTTAAAACTAATAAAATAACACCAAGATTCCAGTGGTAAACTTCGTGAAGTAAAAGTGAAATTCCCGTCACACCACCATCTAAAAAGTGGTTGGGAACAAGAAAAGATTTTAAAGCAAAACTTGCCGAAATTACCCCCATAACAAGATAAATAACATCTGAAATGGTAAATAGCGGGCCATGTTTAGTTGCTGAGCTCATAAAATGATTAGTCGTTTTTTAATTTTGTTTTAATGATATTCAGGTTGTCCTGTTTTTTATCTTTTCTGCTATTAATAGCAGTTTTTGTGAAATAATGATGACTTTCCAGGAATTTCTCCTGCAACAAGTTCCAGTCACGCTCAGAATTGACGATTCCAAACATCGAAAGTTCCTCGAATAATTTATCTCCAATTACAAAGAAATCGTTTCTTCCCAAATAATCTAAATCGGCATCAGCTAAAATTTGTTCCAAATGATTATGCGGAGTCTGTGGAATTTTCGTTGCCATGATCATTCCTTTTATTTTATCGAGTTGATCCTGAGAATAGCCATAATCTAAAAGATATTCAGCTGCAATTTCACAAGATTTTTCTTCATGATTTTTTGAACCAAATAGAAATCCTGTATCATGAAATAAAGCAGCTGTTTTCAGCAATAATAAATCTTCATCGTTTACACCTTCGGATTTTGCAATTTTTTCGACGGAATCAATGACATCCTTCACGTGCATTACGCTGTGATAAGAAAGATGCTCAGGAAGGTTTTCTTTGAGCCTGTTTAATATGATTTTTTTTAATTTTTCGTATTCCATATTTAAATAGAAAGTGTTTTTTTAATAATAATACTAATTTTTAAACGCAAAGAGCGCAAAGATTTTTTTTGAATACTGCATGTTTTTAAGTTCGCAAAGGCGTTCTACTCAGCAAAGACCACAGGGCTATTATATATTGTTTTTAATTTCCAATGCAAAGTACATATCCATATCGCCTTTTCCTTTGGTGTGGATTTTTCCTCTGTATTCGCAGACAATTTTATCTTTCACCAATTGGTAGGTAGATTCCGATATATTTATTTTTCCTTTTTCGCTGTTCTGCTCCATTCTCGCCGCTGTGTTTACCGTGTCACCCCAAATATCGTAAGCGAATTTTTTCACACCGACAATTCCCGCAATCAAAGAACCCGAGTTGATTCCGATTCTGATGTCTAAAACGTCAGGATTGGTCTTTTTTCTTTCTTCAATAAAATCTATAATATCCAAAGCGACCAAAACTGTTTTGTAAGCATGACATTCATTTTTAATGGGCAAACCACAAACTGCCAAATAAGCATCACCAATGGTTTTAATTTTTTCTAAGCCATGTTTTTCCATGATTAAATCGAAAGCGGTAAAACATTCATTCAATTCAACCAACATCCTTTCAGCACCCATTTTTTCTGAACTCTGAGTAAAATTAACAAAATCTGTAAATAAAACACTGACTTCGTCATAATACTTGGCTTCTGAGCTTCCGTTCTCTTTCAGTTCTTCAGCTACTTCATGCGGAAGGATATTCAATAATAAATTTTCTGTTTTCTGCTTTTCTTTCTGCAGTTCAAAAGTTCGCTCGTCTACCTGTTGCTCAAGCAAATCGTTTTGATCCTGAAGTATCTGCTGTTTTTCCTGTTCCTGCTTTAAATTGATATCCGAAAGTCTTTTCACTTCATCCAACTGTCTTACCAAGCTCAAATTAGTAGATGCAAATTCCCAAGCCAAGTAAGCCGAAATTGAAATCGGAAAACTGATAAATATAAAGCCTAAAACATATCCCATAAAATCATCTCCGAAAAGCTGATCAGGATCAACAATATTTAAAGAATCTAAAATCTGAAAAATAATCAGCATAATAACGAAAAGAAAGAAAGTCAAAACTCCTCCCCCTACAATAAATGCAGATTTTTCTCTTCTGATCATTGCCCTTACAATCAGGTAAAAAGATTCTATTGCAGCAATAAATATGTAAAAAAACACGAAACTGACTGCAAGTGCTGCGCTGAAATAAAAGAGAATAAGAAACACTACTGCAATACCGAGCATAATTTTCAGCCTAAGCTTGCTTTTTCCAAACAATGTATTGACAAAACCGGTTAGTGATGCGCCAAATACCACAATTGATAAAAACGACAGGAAAGAATATGTATTAATTTTATCCGGATCTGTCATTTCGTAAAATGCAAGCACCATATAGCTCAGCAAACCGATAGACAGATTGTATGTTGAGAAATATAAATTGTAAATCGCTTTCCGGTAAAATAAAAATAACAACAAATGAACAAAGCCGAGTGCGAAAAAAATACCGCAGATAAGCATGGCAACAAAATTAAACCCCTGCATCATCTCTACCTTCTCATCCATAAAGTCATTGGCAGCATTTAACTCTACATCTAATGCAACCGGGCTGTAATTAACTACCGTTTTTTTGGTTTTAGTGATCGGAAGAAATCGTATTGCCAAAACATTTACCCCGGTATCGTCCAAAGAAAACAGGGCCGGAACTTCATTTTTGATCCTGAATTCAGTTGTTTTTGCATTCCCTATTTTGCCGATAGTTTCTATTTTTTTCCCGTTTAAAAAAATCTCCGAAGCACCAAGCTGACTGATATTGAAGCACAAAGATTCATTCACCATGGCAGAATCTATCTTAAAATAATATCTGATCCAGTGAGGCTGATCTTTATGATAAACTTTTTTAGAGGTAAAATTGATGTATTTCCATGCTGAATCATCAAAATCAGGTAAAGCAAAAGCAGGATTATCACCTTCATAAAACTTGCTTTCTTCTTCAATTGAAACTCCTTCTTTGATTTGCTTAGCGGTGAAAACTGTTGGTTTCTCAAATGAATTTTGCGCAAAACAGAAGTTCTGCAGTGCTGCAAATACAAAGAGTAAAGATATAATGAGTATATTTTTTTTCAAAATTTTATAATTTTAAGATGAAACCTGATTCACAAAATACATCTCCATTGCGCCTTTACCTTTGGTTTCTATTTTTCCTCTGTGCTCAAAAGTAAAGTGGTCTTTCACTAACTGATAGGTTGTTTCAGAAACATTCAGCTTTCCTAAAACACTGTTCTGTTCCATTCTTGCAGCCGTATTTACCGTGTCACCCCAAATATCGTAAGCAAATTTTTTCACACCTACAATCCCGGCAATCACAGATCCGGAATGAATTCCGATCCTGATATCTAAAGCATTTGGGTTGTCTTTTTTCCGCTGTTGAATATAAGAAAGAATTTCCAATCCTGCATCAACAGCATTTTTTGCATGTTGCTCATTCGAAACCGGCAATCCACTTACTGCCAAATACGCATCGCCGATGGTTTTTATCTTTTCTAAATTATATTTCTCCATGATTCTGTCGAATTCGGTGAAACATTCATTAAGCTCTGCCAACATTTTTTCTGCACCCAATTTTTCTGAACTTTGAGTAAAATCAACGAAATCAGTAAATATTACAGTAACTTCATCATAATATTTGGCTTCAGAACTTCCTTTTTCTTTTAATTCCTCAGCAACTTCATGAGGAAGAATATTCAGTAAAAGATCTTCTGTTTTCTGTTTTTCTTTTTGCAACTCCTGAGTTCTTTCGTTTACCTGATTTTCAAGCAAATCATTTTGATTTTGAAGAATCTGTTGCTTTTCAAAAGACAGATTTTTTACCTGCTCAATCTGTAATTGAAGATTTTTATTATCATTGGCAGAACGCCATGCAAGAAAAGCCGAAAGTGTAAATGGAAGACTGAAAATAAAAATGATGAAAATGATAAAAACAGACATTTCACCTAAACTGTTTCCAGGGTTAATCTGTAAGTTACCGCCTGAATAAATTAAATAAAATACAGTACCAATAAGAACAATGAAGAAAAAAAGCAAACCAATGCCTATTATTCGTGAACCTGGTATTTTTTTTATAATTGCCCGAATTATAAGGTATAAAGCTTCTAAGCATACGGAAGTTATTATGAAAATAAATAATGGCTTTTCAAAACCGAATCCGATGCTTGGGAATAGTATTAAAAAACATAAAATCGCTGATAAGACGGCTAAAATTTTAAATCTTAACCCTATTTTACCGAAAAGACTATTCAACATTACACTTAACAAAACAGCTGCACCCAAACCCGCAAAAGAACTAATGTAACCAAGTTGCGCATTCATATCAATATCGTCTGTTTCATAAGAGAAAAACCACGATAGCAAAAATACAGACATCCCAAAATTAAATAAGGAAAACAGTAGATTTGAACGGTCTTTTCTATAAAATAAAAACGCAAGAAAATGAATTAAAAATAATGTTAGAAAAATAAAAGCAATCCCCTGAATAAGTACTCCTCTCATGAGAATCTGGCTCATCATTACCGCGACCGTCGAATTGGGATTTGAAAGCGAAATCTGAAATCCTTTTATTATCTGCTCTGCAATAGGTTGCGTATTTTCGTATCTAACTGCAAGTATATGTGTACCCGCATTGCCACCATTAAGAATAAGCGGAAGAGTCGGGTTTACGTATTTTGCTTCTCCTTCTTTTGCAAATTTGCCATATCGTCTGATCAACTTTCCGTCCCAATAAATATCCATTGCAGCACCACTTTTAAACTCTAAAGCGAGTGCTTGATATTCTGCAGTAGAATCTATGCAGACTACAGTTCTTAACCAAACGATGTCCTTCGGATTTTTCTTTTGAAGTTTTGAATTTACAAATTCATCAGTAAGCGAATTTTCCCATTTCGAATCATCTAAATTCTTACTTGCCCAGATTTTATGATCTCCGATTTTGAATTTCCATGGTTGATTGAGATTGATGTATTGATTTTCTTTAAAAAATTTATCAGTTATTAAAACACTGCACGAATCTACGGTCAGTTTTTGTGACGATAAAAATGATGAAATCAGAATGAAAAGAAATAAATAAATATTTTGCTTGTGTTTCATAGAAATTAGTTCAGTCTGATAATATTAAGATTCATTTACAAAATACATATCCATTGCGCCTTTACCTTTGGTTTCGATTTTCCCACGATACTCAAAACTAAAGTCATTCTTTATTAAATGATAGGTAGCTTCGGAAACATTTAATTTTCCTAAAGAACTGTTCTGTTCCATTCTCGCCGCCGTATTTACCGTATCGCCCCAAATATCGTAAGCGAATTTTTTCACACCGACAATTCCTGCAATCACCGGTCCCGAATGAATTCCGATTCTGATATCTAAAGCATTTGGGTTATTTTTTTTTCTTTGTTGAATATAAGAAAGAATTTCCAGACTTGCATTGACTGCATTTTTTGCGTGCCGCTCGTTGGAAACAGGCAATCCGCTTACTGCCAAATAAGCATCGCCGATGGTTTTAATTTTTTCCAAACCATATTTTTCCATGATTCTGTCGAATTCGGTAAAGCAGATATTTAATTCATTTAAAACTTCCTGAACGCCGATTCGCTCTGAATTTGCCGTAAAATTCACAAAATCGGTAAACAAAACGGAAACTTCATCAAAATGCTTTGCATTGGTTTTACCTTTCTCTTTTAATTCTTCAGCAACTTCGAAAGGAAGAATATTCAGAAGTAAATCGTCTGATTTTTTCTTTTCTTCGGCGATTTTTTTGTTGTCTTTTCGCTTTTGATTATATGAATATCCTGCAAAACCTAATAAGAGAAGTGACAAACCAGCTCCGACTGCCCAAATATTTTTCTGATTTTGAGAACTTTCTAACTCGGCTTTTGCGATGGCATCTTTTTTCTCCTGATTGATTCTGGCAATATTTTTTTCCTGATTGTACCTTAATGTAACCGCTTTTTGCTCTTCTTCGAATTTGATCTGAATTTCTTTTCTTTTTAGATCTTCTTCAAGGGCTAATCTTTTTCTCTCTTCCTCAGTTTTTGCAGCAGCCTGTTTCTTTTCATATTCAAAACGGAGTGCTTTTAATTCGATTTCCTTTTGAAGTTGGATGCGTTTGGTTTCTTCTTCGAGTTTTACCCTTGCTCGTTCATTAGCTAAATCGGTTTCAGATTGTGCAGACGAAAGCTCTTTCATTTTTTCTAAGCCAAATACTTTTTCTTTCTCCCGCATTGCTTTCTGAAAAAACTCATGAGCATTTTTGTAATTGCCTAAAAGCTCGTAGGCATTTGACAGAGTTGTGTAGTCTGAAATTAATAAATAAGGATCAGAATACCAATTTTGGGTGTTAGCTCCATAAATATTCTTATGCAAATCAGAAATAATATTTTTTAATTCCAATTGTCTTCTCTCATCTTTTTTGATAAGCAGACTATCTTTGGTCATATTATATACTTTTATTTGAGCATAATATGACTTGTTATATAGATTATCTGGCCAAAATTGCGTTGCTAGACCAATTGCAGTTTCAGCTTTTTCATAATCTCCCTTTGCTACATACATATGAGAAATCAAGTTCTGAATGTCAGCCATTTTTTCCTTATTACCAACAGATTCAGCATATTGATAAGCTTTAGTAAAATATATATTTGCCGAGTCAAGCTTTTTCAATCCTGAGTATGAAGCACCTATATTTCTATTAGTTAAAGCAATATTTTCAGAATCTTTATTTGTGAGATAAAAAGGCATCACTTTTTTGAAGGTTTGAATTGCTTTTCTAAAATCATTAGTGGTAATATAAAACTTACCCAAATTATTATAAGCTTCTGCTAAATTCTGAGGGTAGTTTTTTTTGACAAAATCAATATATGTGTTAAGATATTTATATGATTCACCATAATTTTGTTGCACAAAAAGATTTGAAAATAAAAATTCATAACTGTACAGAATGTATTGTTTATTGACCTTCTTTTTATCAATATAATACTGAATATTTGTTTTTAATAAATCCGAAGAATTCTTATATTTTCTATTGATTGAATTTACAAGTGCCAGATTGTAATTAACAACAACTTTTCTCTCAAAATCTGATGTATTTTTCAGATATTTTTCAGCATCATTTAAAAAAGGTGTTGCGTTTTTATAATCTTCTTTCGAAATATAGAGCTGTGATATGCTAGAATTTAAGATAATTAATCTTTCAACATCATTAATTTTAACATTATAAGGAATAGCTTTTTTGCCATAAACAATTGCACTGTCTAAAGATTTTACCTTAATATAATGATTTGCAATTTCTCGTATAATTTGATTTTCTTCCCTATCATCTTTAGAGTTTCTAAGTTTGATTTTTAAATCTGAGATTTCTTTAGAATCCTGCGCTTTCAAAACTACTGTTCCGAAAAATAAAAGGCATATAAAGCTAAAGGAAGTAAATTTATTTTTCAATGACTGATTCTTGAGTTCGCACAAAAATAAAAAAATCATTCTGTTAAACAACAGAATGATTTCAATTTATTGAGAAATATTTTTTACTATTTCAAAGCGGCCAAAGCAGCCTCATAATTAGGCTCGTTAGCAATTTCAGAAACTTGCTCGGTGTAAAGCACTTTATTGTTTTCGTCAGTTACAATTACAGCGCGGCTTAAAAGGCCCTTCATCGGAGAATCTGTGATCGTTACTTCATAATCATCACCGAAACTTCCTCTGAAATCAGAAAGTGTTTCCACATTATTTAAACCTTCAGCAGCACAAAATCTTGTCAATGCAAAAGGAAGATCTTTAGAAACATTAATAACAACAGTGTTTTCAAGATTTGAAGCTTCTTCATTGAATTTTCTTGCGGAAGATGCACAAGTCGGTGTATCGATACTCGGGAAAATATTGAATACCTTTTTCTTTCCTTCGAAGCTTTCAAGAGTTTTCACATTCAGACCAGAATCTACCAATGCAAAATCCTTTATTGTAAAACCAACATGAGGAAGGCTACCCAATGTGTTTACCTGATTTCCTTTTAAAGTAATTGTAGACATAATTTAAATTTTTAAAGTTTCTCAAATTTATTCAAATTTCAAGTGTTTTTGTTTGAAATAAAGGTTAAATAATTCTTAAAGTGGAAAATCTCATTGATTATTAAAGCGGAAAAAATTAAAATTTAACTAAATTTGTGAATCTTAAAATTAAAACAATAAACTAACATTATAATGTCAGAAAAATCAAAAATCTATTACACCCTTACGGATGAGGCTCCAATGTTGGCGACACACTCGTTTTTACCGATTGTAAAAGCATTTACAAAATCAGCAAACATCGAGATTGCAGTTCCGGATATTTCTTTGGCAGGAAGAATTTTAGCAAACTTCCCTGAATTTTTGAATGAGAATCAAAAAATCGGTGATGCTTTGGCTGAATTAGGTGAATTGGCTACTCAGCCTGATGCAAACATTATCAAATTACCAAATATTTCAGCTTCTGCACCTCAATTGGATGCTGCTATCGCTGAATTGCAAGGAAAAGGTTTTGCAGTTCCAAATTATCCCGCTGAACCTAAAAATGATGAAGAAAAAGCAATCAAAGCTAAATATGCTAAAGTATTAGGAAGTGCTGTAAACCCAGTATTGAGAGAAGGAAATTCTGACAGACGTGCTCCAAAAGCCGTTAAAAACTACGCAAAAGCAAACCCTCACAGAATGGGTGATTGGGCTTCTGACAGCAAAACTGACGTTGCTCATATGGAAAGTGGAGATTTCTACGGTACAGAAACTTCCATAACGCTTGAAAATGCTACAAAATATAAAATCGTTTTCAAAGGAAATGACGGTGCTGAAACTTTATTAAAAGATTTTGCAGGTCTTCAGGCCGGAGAAGTAATCGATTCTTCTGTAATGAACTTAAATTCATTGAAAGCTTTCGTTCAGCAAGCAATTGACGAAGCTAAAAACAGAAACGTTCTTCTTTCTGCTCACCTTAAGGCGACGATGATGAAAATCTCTGATCCAATCGTATTTGGAGCTATTGTTGAGACTTTCTTCAAAGATGTTTTCGTTAAATATGCTGAGACTTTTGATTCTTTAGACGTAAATCCAAACAACGGTCTTGCAGATCTTTTTGATAAAATAAAAGGAAACACTCAAGAAGCTGATATCAAAGCTGATATTGAAGCTGCTTTGGCAAACGGACCAAGAGTAGCAATGGTAAATTCTGACAAAGGTATTACGAATTTCCACGTTCCATCTGACATCATCGTTGATGCTTCTATGGCTGCTTTGGTAAGAGGCGGAGGAAAAATGTGGAACAAAGACGGAAACGAAGAAGATACGGTTTGTATCATTCCAGACCGTTCTTACGCAGGTTTCTATCAGTCAGTTATTGATGATATGAAAGCTCACGGAAAATTAGATCCTACTACAATGGGCTCTGTTCCAAACGTTGGTTTGATGGCTCAAAAAGCTGAAGAATACGGTTCTCACGACAAGACTTTCCAGGCTTCTGCTGAAGGAACAGTTGAAGTTCAGGACGAAAACGGAAACGTTCTTCTTTCTCAGAAAGTTGAAGCGGGTGATATTTTCAGAATGTGTCAGACTAAAGATGCTCCAATCCAGGATTGGGTAAAATTAGCTGTAAACAGAGCAAGATTATCTGATACGCCTGCCATTTTCTGGTTAGATAAAGGAAGAGCACACGACAGAGAAATGATCAAAAAAGTTGAAAAATATTTAGCTGATCATGATACAAATGGTCTCGACATCAAAATTCTTGACGTAAAAGATGCAATGACCGAAACTTTAAAAAGAGCAAGAGAAGGAAAAGACACCATTTCTGTTTCAGGAAACGTATTGAGAGATTATTTAACGGATCTTTTCCCAATTCTTGAACTTGGAACTTCTGCTAAAATGCTTTCTATCGTTCCATTAATGAACGGTGGTGGTTTATTCGAAACAGGAGCTGGAGGTTCTGCTCCGAAACACGTTGAGCAATTCGTCGAAGAAGGTTATTTAAGATGGGATTCTTTAGGTGAATTCCTAGCTTTACAGGCTTCTTTAGAGCATTTAGCACAAACTCAAAACAATACAAAATCTCAGGTTTTAGCCGATGCATTGGATGAGGCTAATGCTAAATTCTTAGCTACCGATAAGTCTCCTGCAAGAAAAGTCGGGCAAATCGATAACAGAGGTTCCCATTTCTATTTAGCAATGTATTGGGCTGAAGCGTTGGCAAACCAAACTGCTGATGCTGAATTGGCTAAACAATTTGCTCCGGTTGCCGCTGCAATGCAGGAAAATGAAGATGTAATTAATTCAGAATTAATTGGTGCTCAAGGTAAACCTCAGGATATTGAAGGATACTACAAAACTGATAAGTACAAAACTTACGCAGCAATGAGACCAAGCACAGTTTTAAATGAAATTATCGACGGAATTTAATTTTCGGATTTAATATAGATTGAAAGCTCCTTTTTTAAAGGGGCTTTTTTTAAGTAGTAATTTTTAAACGTCCCGTTTGTCATTCTGACGAAGGAAGAATCTAGGCAAAGTATTATTTTAAGTTTTGGCTAAAGCCAATTGATATTATGTAAAAATTTAAACAGGCTAAAGCCCGTTCCTATTGATATTTAAATTCATTATCAATAAAACCATTATTAAGCATTTGTTTATAAAACTAAATTTTATCCTCCACAATCACTCTTCTATGCTCCCTTCCCCAATTAATCATTTCCGAAATAATATTCCCGAAAGTTCTGCAATACCCGGTCGGTTCATATTCAATTAAAACAGGAGTTTCTGGATAAACGGTTCGCTTTACCAGCTTATTCATTTCCATTTCTTTCAACTCTTTTGAAAGCATTCTTGTGGTAATTCCGGGGATGCTTCTTTCAATTTCGCGGAAACGTCTGTTGCCGTTGCAAATGGCATTAATAATAGGAATTCTCCACTTTCCGCCAATGAAATAAAGGGTATCTTGTAAAGCTCTAAGCTCTTCTGTCTGATCTCTTTCCATGAGTGCAAAGTTAAATGATATAATTGATGATACTGATATACTCTGTGATACTGATTACAAAAGTATACCAATTTACAATAGCTTTGTCAAAAAATTTAAAACAATGAGTACATTTAATAACAAACTAGCCATCATAACCGGTGGAAACAGCGGAATTGGATATGCTACCGCTAAAGAATTAATCGCAGAAGGAGCGAAAGTAATCATCACCGGAAGACGAAAAGAAGCCATTGAAAAAGCAGCAGAGAATTGGGAGCAATTCCGTTTGCGGCAGATCAGGGAAAATTGGAAGACATTGAAAATTTGAAAACAGAAGTTGAAAATCAATTCGGGAAAGTTGATATCTTGTTTATCAATGCAGGAATCACCGGAACTTTAGACTCTATCGAAAATATGAGTGCGGAAAATTTTGATAATGTGATGGATATTAATTTCAGAGGAGCGTATTTCACTTTAAGCAAATTTACTCCGCTCTTGAATGACGGTGCTTCTGTTGTCTTTTTATCATCCAACGTTGCAACAACTTCCAAACCCAACAGTTCGGTTTATCAGGCAAGCAAAGCAGCACTGAATTCAATTGCAAAAACAGCAGCTGCAGAATTGGCGCCAAGAAAAATTCGAGTCAATATGGTAAGTCCGGGACCTACGAAAACGGAAATTATGACTAAAGCAGGATTAGACGAAAAAACTTTGAAAGGTCTTGATGCTTGGCTGACCGATTTAATTCCTTTAAAGAAAATGGGAACTGCTGAAGATGTAGCAAAAGCAGTTGTTTATTTATCGGATAATAATGTAGCGAGCTTCATGACAGGAACTGAAATCCTTATCGATGGCGGAATGATTTTGTAGTTTGAAAATACGAAAAAAATCCCATGATTTAAATCTGATTTAAAATAAATCCTCCTTTATTCGGCAGGATTAATCGTATAAAACTATGTCTAAAAGTTCCAGGTATTTGAGATTAAAACAACTATTAAACATGTGCCTTTCTTAATTTAATCATACTTAAAATAAATAGTCCTAAAATTCCCAATACGAAATATCCTTCTGCTACTTCCAGCTGAACCTGAGGTTTGATGATCGCAACAATTCCGTAACTGATGGCGGATGTGATGATAAAGGCAATTCCGCCTGTTAAACCACCTGCAATCCCTGCTGAATTCGGGAATCTTCCGATACAGTAGGAGAAATAATTATTAAAGATAAAGCCGGCTGTCACGTGTATTACAAAAGCAAATGCCACCAAACTGTAAATATTATTTGAAAAATAGGATGCAATAAACATCAAGACAATTAAAAATAACTGAATGAAATTAGCATAACGAATTTTGGGTAAAAAAGCTTTATTAATCAATGCTTTTCCTAAAAAACCACCTGTCATCCAAGCAAATCCGAGGATTAAAGAAACATAACCTGCAACCACTTCAGAATAGCCCATTTTATGTTCAATAATGAAAGATCCGCACAGATTGAAAAACATAATCATCGAATAACTCAGTCCGCACATTACCATTCCATAAAAGAAATCTTTGGCTTTAAACATGGAGTTGTATTCTTTAAGCAAAAATTCAATGTGGAAAGGATTTCTTTTCTTCAAAGTTTCGCCTGAAAAAAAGAATTCAAGAATAAGAAGAATTAAACTGTATCCTGCCAACACATAAAAATTCGACTGCCATCCGAAAATTTTCTGCAGATAACCTCCAATAAATGGCGCGATAATCGGACCGACCGACCAGACGATCGTCATAATGCTTAAGTAATGTTTCCGCTCGTCTCCTTCGTAAACATCCACAAAAAATGCCCTCTTAGAAACCACTGCAAATCCTGACAAAATACCCTGCAACACACGCATCGCATAGATTACAAATAAGTTCTGAGTGGTTGCAGTAATAATGAATGAAACGACAAATAATGCCAAAGAAGCCATGGAAACCTTGTATCTTCCAAAAGAATCGACAATACTTCCTGCAAAAAACTGCGTCAAACCATAACTAATCAAAAATATCGATAAAGTAAGCTGAATATTACTTTCCGGCTGATGAAGTTCGGTTGCCATACTCGGCATCGAAGGCAGATAAATATCGGTTGCAAGACCCGACATTGGAATTACGGCAAATGCAAGAATGGTTGCTAAAAATTTGTTTTTCTCTTTTAACATCTTCATAGAAATTTCAAGCGACAAAAGTCCGACATTTTTTCGCTGTTAATGCTGTTTTAAGATAAATAAATCTTAAATATTCGATATTTAAATTCAATCGGAAAAGACTGTTGATTTCCTTATCTTTTTTCTCTAACTTTATCTCATTACCAAATCTACCTATGGAAATTTTCATCATCATTCTTCTCATTCTCCTCAATGGGATATTTTCAATGTCGGAAATGGCATTGGTATCTTCCAGGAAATTCAAACTCAACAGCATCAAAAAAAAAGGAAACTCCAATGCTAAAACAGCAATTAAGCTATCTGAAAATCCGAATAAATTTCTTTCCACTGTTCAGATTGGCATTACGCTTATCGGTATTTTGCTGGGAATTTATTCCGGAGATAAACTTACCGCCGATTTTGCAAAATACATTTCTCAATTTGAGGTTTTTTCTGAGTATTCCAAAGGTATTGCTTCTGTTTTAATTGTTACCTTCGTAACCTTTCTATCCATCGTGTTTGGTGAATTGATTCCTAAAAGATTAGGTTTGAAATTTCCTGAAAGAATATCTATCTTCATTGCAAAACCAATGTATTGGCTTTCTGCAATCACTTCGCCTTTTGTCTGGCTTTTAACGATTACGAACGAAGGAATCTTAAAACTTTTCGGAATTAAAAATGATAAAAAAGAAACCGTCACCGAAGAAGAGATTAAATCAATCATTAAAGAAGGAAATGAAGGCGGGATTATTGAAGAAAAAGAACACGATATTCTTAAAAATGCATTTGCTCTGGGTGACAGAAAAGTAAATTCTCTGGCAACGCACCGTTCAAGAATTGTAGCTCTTGATGCAAGTGACGATTACGAAACCATTAAAACAAAGATTAAAAGCTGCTCCTACTCTACCTATCCTGTAACTGATGGAAACAATCTCGACAATATCATCGGAATTGTAAAAATGAAAGACCTTTTTGATTTTTCGCAACAGAATTTTTCGTTGAAAGAACATCTAAAAAAAGCTGTCTTTGTGAGCGAAACCTCATTCATTTACCCACTTTTGGAAAGTTTTCAGAACAACCGATCACATATTGCCATTGTCATCGATGAATACGGAACGACCAAAGGAATTATTACACTGAATGACATTCTTGATGATCTGGTTGGAAATATTCCCGACGGAAGTGATGATGAGCCTGAAATTATTAAACGAAATGAAACTTCATGGCTTATCGACGGAAAATGCTCCATTCATGACTTTAAAAAATACTTTAATATCGAAATTGATCAGGAAGTTGAAAAGAAATTTGTGAGCGTTTCAGGATTGTTTTTTCATGATTATGATGATATGCCCAAAACCGGCGACACGGTGAAAATCGGAAATCTGCTTTTAGAAATCGTAGATAAAGACGGAAACCGTGTTGATAAAATTTTAGCCAGCAAAATTCTGAACGTTGATGAAACTATTTTGAACGAATAACTTAATTTAAATCATTATAAATTATTTTAAAATCTCTTAAATCTTCTCTGCATAAAATTTTAATTTGTAATTTTAAAGAAGAGTTTCACCAATAAACATCAGAAATTATGGAAAATATAACGTTTGAAATAACACCTTATCAGGACGAACTGCAATTATTAATTGACGGTAAAAAGGTCGGTTACATGTCGATTTCTGTTGACGGAAGACTCCTCAATGTGTATTATACCAAAGTCAACGAAGATCTTGAAGGTCACGGTTATGCAAAATTGCTTTTGGATAAATTGGTAAATTATGCCGAAGAAAAAGATCTGATGATCGATCCGGAGTGCGATTTTGTAAGACAGCAGCTTGAAAATCATCCGAAAAGATACAAAGGAATCTGGCATGAATAAATTATTCCCACCAGTTCTGAAAATGTTGATCTGATTTATTTAAATCTAAAATCTCTCCGATTTTCGGAGTAAGAATGTGCAGATTTTTCTCTTTTCCGAGTGTGGTTACTTTCTGCAACGGCTCATTCCAAGGATGTAACGCCAATGCAAATTTCCCGGAGTGAACCGGAATAATATTTTTCGCCTGAATATCAATACTTGCCTGAATTACATCTTCCGGTAAAGCATGGATGTATTTCCAGGCAGGATTGTATTGTCCGTTTTCCAGGATGGCGTAATCAAACGGACCATATTTTTCACCGATTGTTTTAAAATGATTGTCATAACCACTGTCACCACCTAAAAACAGTTTTTTTGTTGGCGTTTCAAGAACATAAGAAGTCCATAACGTATTGTTTCTGTGGAATTTTCTTCCTGAAAAATGTCTTGCAGGAGTAAAAGTAATTTTGAAATTATTTTTTAAATCGACAACAGTTTCCCAATCTTCTTCAATCAACTGTTCTGGAGAATAGCCCCATTTTTCGAAATGTGCACCCACTCCTAAAGGCATAATAACCTTTCCTACTTTCTCGCGGATTGCTTTTACCGTCGGAAAATCTAAATGATCGTAATGATCATGTGTGATAACGAGATAATCGATATTGGGAATATCTTTAGGTTTAAATAAATCTGCACCTTCAAAAGCTTTATTGAAAAACTTAAAAGGTGAACCAAAAGTGCTTAAAACAGGATCTATCAGAAAAGAAACACCATCGATTTTTATGAAATAAGAAGAGTGCCCCATCCAGATAAATACATCTTCATCCTCAGGAAGGTTTTTCAAATCGGTTTGTACATTCGGAATTGTATGTAAAGGTTTCAGTAAAGGATCTTTTTTAGAAAAGAAAAAATCAAACATTACTTTCGGCATGCTGTAACCTTCCGCAAAAGATGGTGTAAAACTCTGATTCTGGAATTGTTTGTTTTTATAATTCTTAGATTTCAGCATTCTTTCCAGGCGTTTACCTTTCGGTTCTGCTCCAAAAACATCCATCAATAATACTAAATATGTTGCAATTGCAATAACCGCAATCAATATGATAAAATAAATCATTGTAAAAATTTCAAATTCAAATGTAAAAAACTTTCTAAGAGCATCTGATAATTTTGTAAAACATTTTTAAACATTAAGATCATTAAATATTTAAGATGTCTTAAGAATCAATAAATTGATGTAAGCATACTTCTAAATCGGTCACTTTAGCGAATCTAAATAAATCTGAATTACTTTTGTGCTCAATTTTAATGGCAAAAAAAATCTTTCAAAATTGATACTCTTCCATCAATGACGCATGAAAATGAATTTTACTTTTTTATTTCTGAATATATTTAAAAGTTTTTAAATTCGTTTGACTAAAAAAGTTCATATTTTGAAATATATATTATTCATAATCCTAATTTTGTCAGTTTTTTCATGCACTTCCGTGACAAAATATAACGAACAAAGATTAAGCTTGATTCCGCCTGAAAAACTTCGTGAAGATGTAGATTTTACGTACCTGAAACTTCAGGAAATGCACCCAAAGCTTAATTGGTATATTTCAAAAGAAGAACTTGATTTTAAATTTGACAGTTTAAAAACCACCATTACGAAACCTTTAACTCCGACTCAGTTTTACTTTAAATTGCAGCCGGTTATTGCGAAAATCCGTGAAGGACATCTCTCGTTGAGAATTCCTGCAAAAAGGTTTTCAAAAAAAGAAATTAGGGCGTTAAAAAACAAAAAAGGACTTTTTGGAAGATTTGAGTATCATGTGAAAGGAGATCACTTGTATTTTATAGAAAATAAAGATTCCATACAAAATATAAAACCGGGAACTGAACTGTTAAGCATTAATAATGTCCCTGTTTCAGATTATCTTAAAAAATATCGTGAATTAATCAGCAGTGACGGTTACAATAAGACTTTCTATCCTTATTATCTGAAAGATGTTTTCTTCAATTTTTTTGTTGCCGAGAAAGGAATTATGGACAGCGCAAAAATCGAAACGCTTTACAATAACGAAAGGCAGATTTTGACTTTAAAACGTGAAACCAAAGATAAAAAAGACCTTGAGAAAGACAAAGCCGAGAAAAAACGCAGTCCTGAAAAAAAGCTGAATGATTATGTGGTTTCTACAAGTTCTTACAACAGGAACTTTAAATTTCTCGACAAAGACAGTACAATTGCTTACATGAAAATTAAAAGTTTCTCAAGATCTTTTGCCAACAGGTTCTATAAAGAATCTTTTACGAAAATAAAAAATGCAGAATCTTCATATCTCATCATTGATATTCGTGAAAACTACGGCGGTTCGCTTTATGAAATCAATCAATTGTACTCTTACTTAGCTTCCAAACCTTTTGTATTGATAAAACCTTCGCAATTGGCTTCAAGAGTTACCCCTTTGAAAACCAATTACTTCAAAACATCAAATCCGCTTCAGTATGCCTACAAAAGTCTGACTTATCCCGGGTATTTTTTATATCAGGCTTTTAATGTTTATAAAGGAAAAGACGGAATTGCTTATTATAAAATGAAGGAAAACAAGTCGACGAAACCAAAAGATAATGCTTTCACAGGAAAAGTGTATGTTTTGATTAATGGCGGAAGTTTCTCGGCATCATCGATTATTTCATCTAAATTAAAATTTGATCAGCGCGTCACTTTAGTTGGTGAAGAAACGGGTGGTGCAAATGACGGAACGGTTGCAGGATTTTATTCTTATCAGAAACTTCCGAATTCTAAAATCGATTTACCGATCGGATTACTTTTGGTACAGCCAAATATCATGTTTGAAAATAAGCAAAAAGGTGTTGTTCCTGATGTAGAAATTAACGAAAATATGCAGGATATTATCGATAAAAAAGATGTACAACTGGATTGGGTGAAAAATGATATTCAGAGACTGAAAGACAGTAAAGTTGAGAATTAAATTATTTCTGTTTTGAGAAAATTGCCGGCATATTCTACTCAATAATTTCTTAAAGAAAAACGGTTTCGGCGGGCTTTCAGCCCGCCGAAACCGTTTAAACCTTATTTTTTAAGATCATTCAGAAGATTCTCAATCTGGTTAACGTATTTGCCGTAAAAACCTTTATACCAATATTTTCCGAGCAAAAAAAGTCCGAAAAGACCAATTGCAAGTGTAGAAATAATCGTTGTTGCAATTTGAAAGTCACTCAAAGGAACACGATGCGGAATAAACTCAATCACAATAATCAGTTCACAAACCAAAAACGGGACAAATGAAAGCATAAAAGACAGATAATACTGTTCATTCAATTTAAACTGAAACATCAGATCCTGAAGAGATTCATATGTTTTCTGCATCGGATTACTGATGTCTCTGTACAATTTAAAAAACTTGCTGAAGAAAAACGAAACCACGATTACCATTGAAAACAGCAAGACCGTTAAATAAAATTTAAACTTAAACGGAGCTTCAGGAACCGGAACCCAGACTACCAGAAACCCGAAAATTAAAATTCCGACCGTTGACCAGAATTCCATTCTCATATTTTTTCTGATTTTTTCTAAAGGAAGGTTGATCTTATTTGTATGTTCGGTGCTGATTTCCGGTGTTTCGTCTGAAACATCTTCACTCCATGCATTTTTTAGTTCATCTATATTCATAATGTTTGTTTTTAATTCTTTGCTGGAAGTTGGGAGATGGATGTTGGAAGTCTTCCAGCTTCAAACTTCCGGCTTCCAGCTTATTTATTACTTAAAATTTCTTTCAGTTTATTTTTTGCGCGGTTCATTTTCACTCTCACGTTTCCTTCAGAAATACCCATTTGTTCGGCAATTTCTCTTCCGGAAAAATCTTCGAGATAATAGAAGATGAATGCTTTATCGATTGGGCTCAGCTGATTGATCGCTGTATACATTTTGTTTAATTTCTCTTCTTTTTCATGATCGTATTCATCCTCTATAATTTTATAATTCGAAAAGTCTTCATTAGCAATAAAACTTCTTTTTTTCTTAGATTTCAAGAAAATAATTGAGGTATTCAGCGCAATTCTGTACAGCCAAGTCGAAAATTCACTCTCGCCTTTAAATTTCGGATAAGCCTTCCAAACCTGGTACGTAATCTCCTGGAAGAGATCATCCCGGTCGTCTTTATCGTCCATGTACATTTTAGAAATCTTAAAAATGATTCCCTTATGCTTTTCGATTTTGTTTATAAATTCCTGTTGTGAGGTCATTGTTTTTTCTTGTGCTCTGTAGAGTTAGTAACGCATCAAAATAATTGTTACAGTTTTTATTAAAAATTTCAAATAAATTTAAAACAAAGTACCACATCTTTATTTAAAATCATCTCATGGCTTAAAATTTGTGTTTTTCGTATCACACCAAAAAAATATAAATATGCCTTACATTAAAAAACAAGACGACAAAAGTTTTGAACTTTATTATGAAGATTTCGGTTCCGGACAGCCGATTATTCTTATTCACGGATGGCCTTTAAGCGGAAAATCATGGGAACTCCAGATTCCTGTTCTTTTAAATTTAGGATACCGAGTCATTTCTTATGACAGAAAAGGTTTCGGAAAATCTGTCCCGACTTTAGAAGGTTACGATTATGATGGTCTTGCAGCAGATCTGCATGAAATTATTACACAATTAGATCTAAAAAATGTTATTCTTTTCGGCTTTTCAATGGGCGGAGGCGAAGTTGTTCGTTATCTAACAAATTATGGTTCTGAAAATGTGGATAAAGTAGCTTTAATATCTTCTATCATTCCTTTGGTAAAACAAAAAGATGACAATCCGCAAGGCGTTCCGCAGGAAGATCTTGACGGGATTATGGAGAATCTGAAAAAAGACAGGGTTACCTTTCTGGAAACATTCCACAAAAACTTTTACAATTACGGATTGCTTTCCCAGACAGTCAGCCAGAAGCAGCTCGATTATGATTGGAGCATTGCATCATGTGCTTCTCCTATAGCAACAATAAAATGTGCAGAAAGCTGGGCAAATACAGACTTCAGACCTGAACTTGGAAATGTGAAGGTAAAAACACTAATTGTACATGGAGACAATGATCAGATTGTACCTATAGAAACTTCCGCACAACAAGCTGCAAAAGGAATTACAGACAATGATTTCGTAACAATAGAAGGCGGTCCGCATGGATTAAACATTACGCATGCTGAACACCTGAATCAAATTCTCACCAAATTTTTGACCAATAATTAAACTCTTTTTTTCAATATAATTCTGATTTTAATGATCAGAAAACCGCAGTAGGTTTTACTGCGGTTTTTTATTTTATGTCGAAATTATAATTACTAAAAAATATAATCAGTACTCAGAAAATTAGAATCGTGATCTCTTACAATCGTATTCAGCAACTCTTTGTTGGAATCTGTCACTTTCGCAGCAACCAAAGAACGAATTGAAAACGAACGAAGCGCATCAAATACAGAAAGTGTACCTTCCGCACTGTCTTTTCTTCCGGTAAACGGGAAAACATCCGGCCCTCTCTGAGCCTGACAATTAATATTTACACGGCTTACCAAATTCACAAAAGGATCAATTAATTGTGAAACTTCTTGAGCATCTTCACTGAAAATACTTACCTGCATCCCATGATCTGCGTTAACCTGATAATCGATCGGCTCTTCAATATCATCAAAAGGAACCACCGGAATTACGGGACCAAACTGTTCTTCATGATACAGCTTCATCTCACTGTTCACAGGATAAACAACCGCTGGAAAAACGAAAGATTCTTCAGTAAATCCACCATTTTCATTCAGAACTTTTGCACCTTTTAACAATGCATCATCAATGCATTCTTTTAAGTAAGGAGGTTTATTGACTTCCGGAAGCGGCGTAATTTTCACATCTTTTTCCCAAGGAAGTCCAGGCTTTAGAGCAGAAACTGCAGCCGTTAATTTTTGAGTAAATTCTTCTGCAACATCCTTTTGAACAAAAATAAGTTTCAAAGCAGTACATCTTTGCCCGTTGAAAGAAAGCGCTCCAAGAATAATTTCATTCACGGCAATATCAAGATTCGCATTCTTCGTAACAATGGCAGCATTTTTTGCATCAAGACTTAAAATTGCTCTTAAACGGTTCACTTTCGGATGTAATTTTTTTAAACCATTCGCAACTTTACTTGAACCGATAAATGCCAGAACATTTATTTTTCCGCTCTCCATAATCGGAGTAATAATTTCGGAACCTTTTCCGTATAAAGTATTCACCGTTCCTTTTGGGAAGGCTTCTTTAAATGCTTTTAATAAAGGATAATGTGCTAAAACACCGTGTTTTGGAAGTTTAAACAAAATCGTATTTCCCATAATCAAAGCAGGAATCAATGTTGTAAAAATTTCGTTTAAAGGATAATTAAACGGTCCCATGCTCAAAACCACACCAAGTGGGGCTCTTCTGATTTGCGCAATGGTTCCTTCTGCCTGTTGAAAACGCGAAGATTCTCTGTCTAAATCTTTCAGTGCGTCAATAGTCTGGTTGATGTAATCTACCGTTCTGTCGAATTCTTTTGTGGAATCTGCTAAAGTTTTTCCGATTTCCCACATCAGTAATTTGATAATTACGTCACGTTCTTTAATCATCAGGTAAACGAACTTTTGCATACATTTGATTCTTCCTTCTACAGACATGGTCGGCCACTCTCCTAACCCATTGTCATAAGCTTTTACACAGGCATCAAGAACTTTCATTGCTTCTTGAGGACCGATATTCGGAATACTTCCCAACAGTTTTCTCTCTAAACCGTTCTCTGTCTGAAGGCAAACCGGCGAGTAGATATTTTGAACCTCTCCTTCCCATTCTACCAATTCTCCATTAAGGAGATATTCTCTCTGATGGATTTCTGGAACTTTATATTCTTCTGGAATTTCGTTTTCGGATTTGAAAAGGTCAAGAAATGACCTATTATTGGCTAAGCTCATACATTAAAAATTTAATAGTTTGAAATTTGAAAGAATAAAGTTAGCCGTAAAAATCCGTTTATAAAAGAGGAAATTAATAGATTCGCTCTATTTAAAGGGTATTTGAATGAGAATTAACATTAGATAAATTTTAATTCATTTCAACAAAATCAAAAATTACTTCTTCTTTTTAAATTTCTTTTTTGTAGTTACTACAATAACGCCGTTCAAAGCCTTTTGACCATATAATGCAGTTGCAGAATGATCTTTCAGGATATGTATATCTTTAATTGAATGAGGATCTGTTTTTTGTAAATCATTAAAATCAATTATTTTCCCATCTAAAACTACCAGCGGTTTTTCCTCATTTCTCAAAGTTGTTTGTGCCCCTCCGATCCTAATCTGTTTTTTATTTAAACTATCTTTTGGTGGATTTATCTTTAGACCTCTCAAAATCGAAGGATCAACTTTTGAATCAATTTTTTGAGCTTTAATTAAACTTTCTTGTGGAACGATAGTAACTGATCCGACAAACTTTTTCTTATTTTGATATGTATCCGGAAATATCACTACATCACCAATCTCTTCTACTTTTAAAGTATCATTTGTTATATTTTGTGCCTTTACAGAAACTAAACCTCCAGTGGTAAGAATAAAACCCACCGCAAATTTTACAAAAACAGAATTGATAGAAGAATATTGCATATTTCTGTTCAGTTGTGATTCATTGAACTTGCCGCAGATTTCTTCAGTAGAATTAGAAAACACATTGATTATTTCATTATCAGGAACAATTGTAAAATCTCTCACTGTTTTTGAGCAAACCGAACAAAATCTTCCTTTTTCCTGGGGAGTCATTATTTCCCAATTTTCATGACAAGGCTTTGGTATTGTAATTTTCATAGAGGCTTTTTTATTAAAGATGCTTTGTTTTATAAAAAGGTTGGAATGTTAATCAATAATCTTCCAAACTTGTTCATTGAGCCTCTTCAAAATCTTCATAATTTAATTTATATTTGAAATATTTAAAACTAAGCAAACTGAAAATATAATTCAATGAAAGAAGAAAACATCAGCAGACTGAATCATTTGTTTCATAACTTAAAGACAGAAGAGCAAAAGCTTAAGGAAAGTCTGGAGAAAAAGAGAAGTGAAGAAGATCTTTTCATTGAAGATTTCAGGATGCTATGCAAAAATATAATCGATCCTAAAATGCAGGAATTCCGAAGAATGCTGAGAGAAAACGGATTTGGCTGTAAGATTTCATTCAATGAAGAGGTTAAAAACGGTTTAGGTATTCACTCTCAAACCCATATCAAATTACAAATCTCTCGAAATGTAGATTCTAATTTTTATGCGAATGATAAGTTTCCGCACATTATGTTTGTTGCTGATAAAAATTTAAAAAGAATCGACATTCATCAGGATACGATTTTTCAGAACGGAACCGGTTTCGCAGCGATGAAAGAACAGACTTATACGTTTGAAACGATTAATGAAGAAATTATCGAAAAAGAAATTTTGGAGTCGATTGAAAATATTTTGATGAATAAATAATGTGAAATTTTTGTTAGAATTTTATTATGCATTAATCACTACCACCAAGACTGTTGAATTCTCTTGTTGAATAATGCAAGAAAAGTAAAATCAATAAATCTTCAACAGAATCATCTGCTTTTATATCTAAAATGGATTCTTTAGTCTCTTTCTTGACGTTTTCTACAATCTCAATAAGCAATTTTCCTTTTTCAAAAAGCTGATTGATCTTGGCTAATTTGAAATAATATATTTTTACACCCTGCCCTGATTTAATAATTCTGTCTTTTTCTAAATCAGTAAAATAAATAACACGTTTTGAAAGACTTAGCTCAACATCATTTTTAAGAAAACCAACATTTTTTATTTCGTAGGTGCGTGACAAATAATCTATAGAATGCCGTATCTTAAACCATATACATTCATCAACAATTTTCCCAACTAATTTTTGACTATCATTAGTAAGAAGAATATCTTTTTTTAAATAGTGAGCAGTATAATTTTTCAATTTTCTGTAGTTTACAAACTATTTCACCTTTTGATACTCCACATTAGAAACCAAAACAGAATCATTCAAAGCAGCTAAAAAAGCCAATACATCTTCTTTTTCCTTTACATTAAAAACAATCGGTTTTTCCAGCTGTTTGGCTAAATTCGGATTTCTCTCAATTCCTTTTTCATAATGATCGAGAACATCGTACAATGTTTTGAATCTTCCGTCGTGCATATAAGGATAAGTGTATGCAAGATTTCTCAGACTCGGAATTTTAAACATCATTTTATCGACTGGTTCAAAGGTTTTGTTCCATTTTCCGTAATCTTTTAATTCCGGATCGTACGAAAGGCCGTTGTTGGCAAATTCATACGTTGAAAACAACGGTTCCTGATGACATGAACTGCAGTTTCGTTTAAATAATTGGTAGCCGTTTTTTTCAGATTGAGAAAACTTTGCTCTTCCCTGTTTCACTTTATCATATTTAGAATTCGCTGAAACAATCGTCAGTTGAAACTGTGAAAGTGCTTTCATCAGGCGTTCTGAAGTTGCCATACTATCGCCAAAGCTTTTGTAAAAAAGTGTTTTATATTCTTTCGATTTATTGAGTTTTCTTACGACCGCATTAATATCTTCCCCCATTTCCGCCGGATGATTAATCGGCGCTAAAGCCTGAACATCGATATTCACAACCGAACCATCCCACATAAATGTTTTTTGCCAAGCCAGATTGAAAATCGCCGGAGAATTTCTGTCGCCAATCCCATCTTCAATACCTTTGCTTAAATGGTTTCCGACGTGCGAAAAAGCCTGATTGGATAAATGGCACGACGAGCAGGAAATAGTATTGTCTCTCGATAAAACCGGATCATAAAACAATTTTCTGCCCAATTGAACCATTGATGATTTCAAAGGATTTTTCTTAAAATCATAAACCGGTTTCGGAAAATAAGACGGATAAATCAATGATAAATCCTGCAAACTGTATGAAAATATCAACAGCAGAAAACAGATGGTAAGAAAAGGTTTTAAAATGGATTTAATCATTCAGAGATTGGTAATTTTCATCAGGATCTTGGAAGTTTTGGAGGATACGGACAATATTTATTTCGTTATTTTCAACTCTATTGATTATTGTATTATGCTTTGTTAAAAGATATTTTCTAAAATCAGTATTATGATACTTTTCAAATTGAACATTTGCCGTTTCTAAAATATCAATCGCATCAATTAATTTTTGGTAAAAATTATCTGCTACTTCTTCGTTCCATTTATTTAATAAATATTCTTCAATTCTTATTAAATCTAACTTTGCTTTCGAAGAAATTCTAACCTTTCGCATCTTTTAAAGTTTTAATCTCTCTCTGCGCTCAGCCACAAATTCATAAAAATCTGTAGTATTACCATTCCTAATATCTATTTCAGCTTGTTTCAAAGACTCCAAAATTTCTTCCTGAGTTTCGTTTCTCCACCGAGGTTCAATTGTTTTTGAAATCACCAAAAGTTCTTCCGGAGTAAATCTTTTCTCTTTTAATTTTTTAAAGAATGTTGGTTTCTTAATTCCTGATTTTTCAATAATATAAGACATTTTGAAAGGTGAGTTTTTCAGAATTTCATCAATATTATTTTGGATCTCTATATATTTTTCTATTTCAGCTATCATAATTTTATAAATTTAGTATCAATTTATGAGACAAATATAATAAAATATTCAATCACAATATCTGAACTTACATTTTAAACGCAAAAAACACAAGGTTTATTGATAATTTTTCAGTTCGCAAAGACGTTTGACTACGTCGAATCTTCGATTTCACTCAGCAATGATTGCCCAAAGCCTTAGCTGAACAAAGTGCCTTTGCGAACGAAAAAACATGAAGGTTTTAAATAAAAATCCTCGCGAACGTTGCGTTAGAAAATACTACAAATGAAAATACCTCGGATCAGCATATTGAAACTCAAAATTCAGTTCATCAATTAATCTTTTAGGAGAAATTGTTCTTCCCACAGTCGTTCTCTCGCCATCGTAAGGCAAATCTTTCTGAGCATTAATCACTTCCTCTTTGTTTGGATGAATCGGAGCGACAACATTATAAACCTTAGATTCCGACTTATTATCCAGCATCTTTTCAACAACCAAACAAATATCTGCATAATGAATATGATTCACCAGTTGATCCAGTTGAGAAATATTGTAGTTTTTTAAAAGTCTCTGATCGCCCATTAATCCTCCTAATCTCAAGATATTGGTTTGAGGAAATTTATTTAAAATAAAATTTTCACTTTCTACATCTTTTGCAGGAGCATCATCTTCTGTGAAATCTCTTTCGGTTTGTGGATAAACGCCTGTTGAACTGGTGTAAAATAATTGTCCTTTATAATCTCCAAGAAAGTTTAGCAGATTTTGACGCTTTTCAGTCATCGAAATTTGCGCTCCTCTGATTCCGGAGAAAGGAACACTTACCATAATAGCATCCAATTCTGATGCAACTTCCCACTCTTTCATTCCGGTATCAATTTCATCAGAAAAGCTTACTAAATCGGTATGGAAATTTTTAGATTTTAAACCTTCAATTTTTGATTCTGTCGTTGTTGTTACAAATATTTCGTATTGGTTTGATAATCGTTCTGCGACATGTGTTCCGAGCCAGCCGCAACCGATGATTCCTAGTTTTTTCATACTTTAATATTATCTATTGAACTGTTAATGAATTATTAAAAGCAGCCAATCTTATGAATTCGAAAGTTTTTTGCCAATTTTCTTCAAATAGGTTAAATTTCAATAAAATATTTCCATCTTCTAATTTTTCCGTAATCATTGGGTTTAGTAAGAATTCTGATTTATTACCAAAAAAAATATTCTTTCCTACATTTAAATGGGAGTATTTTTTTAAAAAATCCTGCCCATTTTTATTTAACAAGATAGTGATGAAAATAAATGTTCCATCAGAATTTATATTATTCTCTGGTCCAAAATCAAAGCTAACAATAGAATTTATAAGATTCTTTTCTAATTCGGTAGTGTTTTTTACAAAAAATAATTTAGAAAAAACATCATATTCTTCCCCGTCGTTTAAAAGAAAACTTATCTTATTTGAGTCAAAACATTTTGAATGCTTATAAGAATCTCCAAATAGATTTGCATCGTCTTTATAAATAAGTAAATAATTTTTCTGTTTTTTTAAATAATTATTTTTAACCAACGAATCATTTTCTTTCATAAAACAATTCTGTATTTTTTCTAATTCAATGTTTTCAATCTCATTATGAAATGTCAATCGGTTATTACCAAATAAATCTTGAGCTTTTTCAAAGTTTGCTTTGTCCGAGAAATCTATTGAAAATCGATTATAATCTGTTGAAACAATTTTGAAATTAGTAATCCCAAAATTCTTAAAGGCTTCTTCCAAAAATTCTGTACCAAAATTTGCTTTCACGGCACTCTTAAAGATCTTAATAAGATCTCCATTTTTTATTTCAGCATTTAAAGAATCATATTCTATTCGTTCAGCTTTAGTAAATTCTTTGTTGTAGATAACATTAATGTTTGCTCTTAAAGTAGCATCTAAAATATCTATATAATTTCTACTTTTATCAAATGTAGATACGGAATCACTTTCTTTGAATACTTTTAATACAAACTCATTTGTTGTCTTACTCGTGATAAAGTTTGAAAGAAAATATTTTTCTTCAAACTTTAGCTTCAAAGTATAATTTGTTTGGGAAAAACAAAAATTAAAGATAAGAATGAAGATAATTCCCAGTTTTTTCATTTAAAATACTTAATTATTAAATTATGATGATTATTTATGATTTCAAAAGTATTAATTAATTTTTATACAGTTTATAATTTCAAAGAAATATAGTATTTCTAGACAACCTTTTAGAAATTCCAGAGTCTTATGAGTAAAAGAAATAACAAATATTTTAAGTATTTTCATTTCCTTTTAAACCCTAAAATTCTGGATCATGAAAAAAGTATATCCATTTTTAGCATTTTTACTGAGCTGTCCCCTATTTTTCGCACAAAAAGAAAAGGTAGCTTTCTATTTTGGAGCAGAATTGCAACCAACCATTTATAAGCACCAACCTGCAATACATGTTAACGGGAGATCGTACCTCAACGACCATATTTCATTGGGTGGAGCATTAAGCTTTACCAGTAAAAAATACAATGAAAATTTCGGTTATGCCGCAGACAGAACCCGATCCAATCATATTATTCTCAATTTTCTGGCGCAGAATGATTTTATCAATACCGAAAAAGTTGTTTTCAGCACCTATCTTTCTACAGGTTTGTACTTTTTCAGTCTCGTCAATCCGGATGAAAAAACTACCGAAATCACCCACAATGAAGTCGATGGAGTGTGGTATGAAAATGAATATGAAGTTCCTAAAAAACTCAGCCGCAGCATTTTCTACAATATGCAGGGCGGACTGGATTTTTCCGTAAAGTTAGCTTCTATCGACGACGACGATCTTGGCATCTACCTCACTTCCCGCGCAGGTTATCAGTTCGTTTTCGGGAACGGTGATTTTATTAATGGAAACCAGTTTACCAAACCTGTTTTTTCTTTGGGTGTGACGTTTAAAGGGAATAAATAATTTTCTTACACATGCTTTATATATTATTTCTCATGCATTGTTATCAACATAGTATTTGAAAATTACTTAGCAAGATTCGCACTTAGATCCTTTCAGGATGACAAAGAGTGTATTTATCTTCTTGTACAAAATAATAGAATATTCAAAAACTTCCACACACAGTTTGTCATCCCGTAAGGATCTCAACGTAGTATTAAAAAAGTAGCATGTAAAGATTCACTCATAAGTACTTTATTTCATTCTCGCAATGGCAATTAAAGTTCCAGTTGAAACAAATCATTCAAAAAACCCATATTGGGATTTTGAATTCTTATCAGCTCTAATTTCTTAATCCGAGATAAATTTTTTATTTCTTTTTCCCGTTCAATTGCTTGCTGAATCCACCCAAATTTTTCATAGTAAACTAAGAATTCGACATTGTATTTTGCGGTAAATGAATTAGGATTTGACTTTGTCTTATATTAGTGTAACCTTTTATGCAAATTATTTGTAACACCCGTATAGAGAACAGTTTTGTTTTTATTAGTAAGAATATAAACGTAAAAAGTATATATTCCTTCTGTAAATTCAATCATTATGTGTTTATTTAAGTAAAACAAATATATCTAATTTGTAATAAATACTTAGCATGAAAAGATTCGTGTTCAGATCCTTAAAAGATAACAAACGTTATCCTTTTTTTGCTAAACTCAAAAGTCAATATTCACAAACATATTTCTGCGCACACTTTGTCATCCCGTAGGGATATAGCATTAGAGAATTGCTTGGAAAGATTCGTGCTTAGATCCTTTCAGGATGACAAACTCGGTGCTTATCTTATTTTTCAAAACCCAAAAACCCTGCATATACTTTAATACACACCATCACGCACACTTTGTCATCCCGTAGGGATCTCTATATAGCATTAGAGAATTGCTTGGAAAGATTCGTGCTTAGATTCTTTCAGAATGACAAACAGTGTGGTTATGTTTTCTCCGAACAAAGGCAACTTCTACACCCAATTCTGCGCACACTGTGTCATCCCGTAGGGATCCCAACATAGTATTAGAGAATTACTTGGAAATATTCGAGTTTAGATCCTTGCAGGATGACAAACTAAGTGCCCTATTTTTTCTAAACAAAAAACTCAGCTTTCCTCTGAGTTTTTCTACTATTTATTCTGTTTTTTTTCTTCTACTACTTTTGAACCTCCGAATTTTTCGCTGCTTTTACCAGCTCGTTGGTATCGCTGTAGAGAAGTTCCCATCCTGAAACGTCTTTCATGGCGGTTAGCAGATTCAGATAGGTTTTGAGGTTTTTCTCTAAATCGCGGCGGATGGCGCTTGCGCTGGTCATCTGTCTAAGGTCTGCATTGGCTTCTGCCTGATCTGCAAACATCACTTCAAAATCTTCATGCTTTGTTTTCATTTCGTTAAAAGCAGGAGTAATAGAAAGAACGGCTATTTTCTGCAGGTTATCCGGAGTTTCCAGTTCTTCAATGAGCTTTTTCATCTGAGCAGTCTGGGAGGAATAACTTAAACGGTCAAGATTCAGTCCGTACGTTTTGAATACGTTGTACAAATCCTCTGCCGACTGATAATTGGGTGCTGTAGAAAGTTTTCGGTAACCGTTGAGAAAGGCTTTGAGATTGGTATAAGCTACATCCCTTTCGTGGTCTGCAGTGGCAACATCTTTTCCTTTTCCGCTGTAGACTTGTTTGGTATAGACCTGATCGTAATCGGTGTAGGAAGTCTGCATAGTCGCAGCAAGTGGATGATTGGAAATCACAGGATATTTTCCTGACTGAATGTTTGAAATAATTCTCTGAGTCAAAGTCGCAAGATCTTTAGTGCTCAATCTCACTAATGAAATTTTCATCGTTTAAATGTGTTTTAATTATTAATAATGTATTAATTACTCAAAACAAATATAAATAATTCTACATTTAGTTTAAAACATTTTGTGGGAAATAAAATGCAACCGCATGAAATTCCCCGCAACTTGTGGGAGACTTCTTGCAATTGCAGGAGGTTACAAACAAGGTTGTTTTAAACAAAATGCAGATGCAGGAAGTGTGTTTTAAGGATGTTTGTGAGGTTCTGCGGATGCGGGTGGTTTTGATTGAATGTGATTTTAAAATAAATTTTCATTTTTTTTCTCGTTTTAAGGGAATCCGTAATTTAATATGTCATTTGTTTTCTATTTTTGTGAAAAATATAAATCGTAATCTTCTAATAATTATCTTCTCTAAATATGATAACAAATATAAAAGTCGACGGTTTCAAATCACTATCAAATTTTGAATTAAAACTTCAACAAGGAATAAATATCTTAGTTGGACCAAATGGATCTGGAAAAACTAATATTGTTTTATTTTTTGAGTTTATTTCAAAAATTATGGATAATACAGTAAGTCATTCTATAAGTGCTTTAGGAGGAGCTGGCTCCATCTTTAAAAAAATTGGCAATGAAAGTTACAGTAATAAATTAACTTTTGAGATTTGTGGATCGAGAAAAATAAAGAACAAAGAATATTTCAATTATAGATACTCTGCTGTTATTGAAATCTCTTTTGAAAAAGATATAATACGATATACTAATCAAAACTTTAAAGTTCTTTTTACCGAAAATTTCATTGATGATACTGCAAAAATTGAAAATCAGAAATGGGATATTGATATAGATTTCAAATCAATTGAAGACACAGAACAATTATCTATAAACGAATATGATTTTAAAAAATTCAAAGGTGGAATATTCTCTGATTCGAATAAAAGGGATGTTAAAAAGAGAATCACTGATTTTTTAAAAAATAGCAATTTACATCATACTATTCTTATAAAAGGTTTGTTTCCTTTTATAAGCAATTATTTTAGCTATTTAATTTCTGACTTTAATGGTGGAGAATCTTTTAATATTGTTCCAAGTAAAGTAAAAGAGCAAGAAGATGCCGCATCGCCACCTGGAATAAAAAAAGATGGGTCTGGTTTAGCAACTACTTTGTATGCGATGGAAACTAACAAATCAATTATAAAGGATTTTTTCAAATTTAATCTTTTTGAAGATCCGTATGAGATAAAATATGATAAGAGAACATTAGAAAAAATAATATCTTATCTACAATTAGCAAATAGTACTGTTTCTAATTTGGATATTATTAATGATCCATTTGATAATAGATTAATTATTAAAATACACATTAAAACTAAAGATTATTCTGCAGTTTTACCTCTATCAGCCATGTCTGATGGAACAATCAAATGGCTAACTCTCATAACGGCTATTTTAACATCAAAGTCTATATATTCAATTGAAGAACCTGAAAATTTCCTTCATCCATGGATGCAAGCTGAAATTGTAAACATAATGAGAGAGCAAATAGTAAATAAGGAATACGAATCTTTTGTTATTATGACAACTCATAGTGAGTCTCTATTAAACCATTCTAATCCAAATGAAGTTTTGTTCGTAACACTTGATTGCGGTTCAACAATTGCCAAACGAATTGAGAATATAGATATTTTAAAAAATGAAATTGCAAATACTGGTTTTGGTCTAGGACATTTTTATTTTACAAACGTTATTAATTATGAGTAAACCAGCTTTTATAATTGATGGATTTACTGAAAAATTAATTTTAGAAAAAATCTGTCCTGGATCTAAAATTACGAGAACTGACTTAAATGGTAAAACAGTTACAATCAAAGCGATTGCTGTAAAAATATCTTCACTTATAAAATTATTAGGAAACAAATTTTATCCAATTATTATTGTAGTTGACAAGGAAGAAAGACAGGAATCTTGTAGTGATCTTATAGCAGAATTAACTACAGAATTAAATCAAAATGGCTGCGCAGATCAAGATATCAGAGTTTTTTTTGCAGACCGAATGGTTGAAAATTGGATTATTGCAGATTGGAAAATTTTAAATAATGAAAAAGACAAGCCAGCAATAACAGACGGTTTACGTGGATCAAAAATTATTAAAGAATCGTTTGGAAGCTACAGCAAAACAATCGATGGAGTAAATTTATTCCTAAAATGTGATTCAAAAATAATATATGAAAACTCACCTTCATTTAAGCAATTAATAGATGGAATACAAGATATTGACTGTTTTTATAAGGATATAATTTAATATTAAAAAAACCTGCCTCACAGCAGGTTTTCCTATTTTTAATTCACCAACTTCTCGATACGCTTTTTTCAAAAGCTACTCGAAGTGACGAAATGTTTATCATTTTCAAATTAACTCATTTTCAAATTAAAAAAGACTCTCATCCACAAAATTCGGCAACGTCACCTTCAAATTCGGTTCAGCTTCCATTGCTCTTTTGATGGCAAAAACGGCACCCTCATTTCTTGCCCAGCTTCGTCTTGAAATTCCATTGTTCACGTCCCAAAAAAGCATTGATTTTAATCTTCTGCCGGCATCATCGCTTCCATCGAGCAACATCCCGAAACCACCGTTGATGACTTCGCCCCAGCCAACGCCGCCACCGTTGTGAATAGAAACCCACGTTGCTCCACGGAAACTGTCGCCAATTACATTATGAATCGCCATATCTGCTGTAAATCTCGAGCCGTCATAAATATTGGAAGTCTCTCTGTACGGCGAATCCGTCCCCGAAACATCATGATGGTCTCTACCTAAAACCACCGCTCCGATTTCCCCGTTTTTGATTGCTTTATTAAAGGCTTCTGCTATTTTCATTCTTCCTTCTGCATCGGCGTATAAAATTCTTGCCTGTGAACCAACCACCAATTTATTTTCCTGCGCCCCTTTAATCCACTGAATATTATCCTTCATCTGCTGTTGGATTTCTTCAGGAGAATTTTTAATCATTTCCTCTAAAACCTGACAGGCAATTTCATCTGTTTTCTGTAGATCTTCCGGTTTTCCGCTGGTACAAACCCAACGGAACGGTCCGAAACCATAATCAAAACACATCGGTCCCATAATATCCTGAACGTAACTCGGATAGGCGAATGTTTCGCCACCCAATTTTGAGCGATTCGCTGGACAAAAATTTCCGTTTTCATCTTTAAAAACATCGGCTCCGGCTCTGGAAGCTTCGAGTAAAAAAGCGTTTCCATAATCGAAGAAATACGTTCCTTTTGCTGTATGTTTGTTGATTGCCGCTGCGTGTCTTCTCAAGGTTTCCTGAACTTTTTCTTTGAATAATTCAGGGTTTTCTGCCATCATGGTATTGGATTCTTCAAAGGTTTGACCAACGGGATAATAACCGCCCGCCCAAGGATTGTGAAGCGAAGTCTGGTCTGAACCGATATCGATTCTTAAATTTTCTTTATCAAACTTCTCCCAAACCTCAACGATATTTCCAAGATAAGCCAGAGAAACCGTTTCCTGGTTTTCCTGAGCTTTTCTGACTCTTGCAACCAATTCATCAAGGTTTTCGTGGATTTCATTCACCCATTTCTGGTCGTGACGAATTTTGGTAATCTTTGGATTCACTTCTGCAATGACCGTAACACATCCCGCAATATTTCCTGCTTTCGGCTGAGCTCCGGACATTCCTCCCAAACCTGAAGTAACGAATAATCCGCCTTTTGGTTCTTTATTTATTTTTCTGAACGCATTTAAAACCGTAATCGTTGTTCCGTGAACAATTCCCTGTGGACCAATGTACATATAAGATCCGGCAGTCATTTGTCCGTACTGCGTTACTCCAAGTGCATTAAATTTTTCCCAATCATCGGGTTTAGAATAATTCGGAATCATCATTCCATTCGTCACGACAACTCTCGGAGCATCTTTATGGGAAGGAAATAATCCCATCGGATGACCGGAATACATGGTTAATGTTTGTTCGTCCGTCATTTCAGACAGATATTTCATCGTTAAAAGATACTGTGCCCAGTTGGAAAAGACAGCACCATTTCCACCATACGTAATCAATTCGTGAGGGTGTTGCGCCACCGCATAATCCAGATTGTTTTGAATCATCAGCATAATCGCTTTTGCCTGCTCCGATTTTCCGGGATATTCTGCAATATCTCTCGCTTTCATCTCATAATCCGGACGAAAACGATACATGTAAATTCTTCCGTATTTTTCTAATTCTTCTTTAAATTCCGGCAATAATTCCGCATGGAATTTGGGTTCGAAATAACGTAAAGCGTTTTTCAGAGCGAGTTTTTTCTCTTCGTCCGTTAAGATTTCTTTACGTTTTGGAGCATGATTGATGTTTTGTTCGTATGGTTTCGGCTGCGGTAATTCGCTTGGAATTCCCCGCTGTATCTGTTCTTTAAAAGTCATTATCTCGTCGATGGTTTTTTGTTGATGGTTGTTGGATTTTTGTGGTTTTAAAGATATTCAAATTAGAAAATCCCTGCAAATAAAGAAAGAAAATATACAGAGTAATGGAAATTCGTATTTTTTTAACTCTACTGAGTGTTTGTCATTCCGCAGGAATCTAGACTGCTTTTTTAAACTTTGTTTAGATTCCTGCGGAATGACAAAAAGAATGCTGATTTATAAATGTTTTACTAAAAGGAAATACCTCACTGAACTTCAATGAGGTATTTATTATTATCCAAAAAAAGTCTTAATTATTATTTTTCACTAAAATCCATCCTGTAAACGTTCTTCCGTCCGGAAGTGTGATGACGTACCAATAACTCGAGGTTGGAATCGGTCTTCCGGAAATTGTTCCGTCCCACACAATCTGAGTATTGGTATTCTGTTCGAAAATAAGGTATTGATAACGGTCAAATACTTTTACATTCGTCATTCTGGTTCCAAAAACATGAAGGTTTCTGACAATCCATTTATCGTTCTTTCCGTCTCCGTTTGGAGTGATTGTATTTTTAATATCTAAAATTACTCCATCCTGTTTTACGATACATTTTCCTTCAACATATTTTACATAGAAAGTGATAATTCCTGTTGGTAAATTAAGGAAAACATTAGATTCCTGCCAGTTTACCCCATCAATGGAATAAACAATCGGCTGTGAACCTGTCACAGTTATCGTGTAAGCATTTCCGTTTGCCACCATACTCTGAATAACCGGGACATCATAATGTTTCACTTCAAACGTAGTTGTATAAGAACATCCGTTGCTCGATGTTGCCGTTACGGTGTACGTTCCTACCATTCCTACACCGCTAATGGTATCTGTATTCGAAACGACTTGTCCTGCAGGATTTGTCCAAACATAGCTTATAATCGTATGGTCTTTTACCACTAAGGTATAGGTAAATGTTGCATCCGGACAAAAATATTGCGTCGGAACCGTAAAAATTGGCACCTGCTTCAGCGTAATTTTTATGGTGGCTATTTCAGGACATAATCCGGGAACGCTTACTTTAACATAAACAATATCTGATCCCAAATTCTGATTGAAGAAATAACTGGCTGCGTTTGTAATGGCATTTGTTCCTGCATTCAGGTCAGCTAAAGAGGCATAGTAGGTAAAAGTTACATTGCTTCCTGAGTAAATCTGTGGTTGGAATTGGGTAAGATTTACATTTTCAATTCCGTCATTTAAAGTATCACAAACATCATTCAATAAAAACGGACCTGAATTTTGAAGCACCACTTTGGTTCCGATCACAAAATTAATACTTGCAATATCATCACAACCAGCTATATTCATCACCTTAACCCAAATCTGCTGTGGAAAAGGATTTGCTGTAAAAATTTGCGGATTTGTAATGGCATTGGTTCCGTTCTGAGCATCGCTTTGAGTCAGATAAAATGTGAAAGTATTAATCGTATTGGGAATATCCACATAAAGATTGGTGTAATTCATCAGATTAACCTCATAAATTCCGTCAAGATTATCGTCACAAACCGTAATGCTGGAGTTGATCGCTTTTGGTGGGAAATAGGTATTCAGCTGAATGGGTGCAACTGAAAAACAACCCGTTGTTTGTGATTGAAATCTTGCCCAAACCTGAACGGTTGAAACATTCGTCACAATATTGTTCCCGATCTGAGTAGAAGGATTACCGACATTCGCTTCTGCAGCAGTATAATAATATGAGATATTCATATCAGAAAGCGGATAGGTGTTCTGAGAAGCCGAAAACATCTGCGGAACTGCATCATTCAGCTGGAAAGTTTCACTCAGATTAAAATCTTCGTCACAGGTATTCAGAACTGCGTTGGTTAAAACTACTGTCGGTAAAAAAGTCATTTGAATATTCAGCTGAGATGCAGAAAAACATTCATTATTATTAAATTTCACCTTTACATAAACCGTTGCATTTCCTGTAACCGGAAAAGTATCGGGGTTGGTTATTTCATTCCAGAAAGTGTGATCCGTAGCATTGTAATTTTGATAATAGGTGAAGCTCACGCCCGATGTTCCGGAATAAATCTGCGATTGGGCAGAAAGAAGATTATAAACCTCTACTCCATCATTATTGTTATCACAAATATTGATGAGCGAAATATTTACCAACGGATTTACAGATGGTGTTGATACCAGACTGATGTTAAACGGATAAATTTGTGTACAGTTGTAAGAAGTAATTTTCACAAAAAGCTGTTTCGTTCCCACAACATCTGTACTGGTTATAGGATTTGTTTCGTTCTGAGCATCAGACTGAGTAAGATAGAATGTTGTTGTTGCATTCTGGTTTCCGATAATTGCAGATGAAAACTGTGCTAAAGAAACGGTTTCCGTATTGTCATTATTAAAATCGCATACCGTAAAATTTGAAGTAACAATTACTGGATGAACCAGATTTACATTGATGGTTCTAATCGTGTAGCAATTGGCACTCTGCTCAAATCTCACATAAAAAGTTTTGGTTACAAAATTTCCGTTTTCAGTGATGGTTTGCGTCGCAGGAATCGTATTTACATCCAAAGTGGCATCATCAAAATTAGCATAAAACTTTGTAAAAGGAACTGTTGGTGGTGAAATAAGCATATTTGCAGACAACGTATTCAGATTCACCGTTATATCATCAGTTCCGTTGAAGCAGATATACTCATTTTTAACGTTGGCTATAATTTTTGTGAACGTAATATTTAAATTTACCGGAACCACCGTAAAACATCCGCCCGGAATCTCAACCCTTACATAAACAGTATAAATTCCTTCTTTAATTGTTTGAATGATTGTACCTGAATCATTATAGGCTTCTGCAAAAGTTTCATAAACAGTAAATGTTACTCCGGATTGTGTACTAATCAGCGGGCCGATATTTAATGTAAAATCAAATGGTTCCTGATTATCTGCATTGATATCACACATTGTGTAGGAAAAATTAACAGGTGAATTGGCATTAACACCCATCTGAAAAGTAAAAGTAACAGATCCTAAAACATAAGTACACGTTCCGTCCTGAATTCTAACCCAAAGATTGGTATTGTTCGTAATATCAGCTGTAGTGACAGCGTTCGTATTGTTTTGTGCATTTGACTGGCTCAAATAATAAGAAGCTGATGTTGTTCCTGAAGGTAAAAGCAGTGCATTGAAAAGACTCAGATTATAATTCTGCTCAATTCCGTCATTATTGGTGTCGCAAAGTAAAAGAGAATTCGTGAGAAGGTTTTTCGTAAGGAAATTTAAAGTAAGTACCGCTACTCTGAAACATCCCGGAACATTCGGATTCTGGATTCTTACATACCTGACGGTATTTGCAGTTAATGAATAATTGTTTGAAATACCATTCTGATTATTCTGAGCATCAATCAAAGAATTATGGAACGTAAAATTGAAATTAGCCGGATTCTGCGAAGTCAGATTGGGTTTAAAATCATTTAAATTAAGCTGAACGGGTGCATTTCCGCAAAAATCCTGAGCATAATTTCTTGCGATGGGATAAGAAGGATCAAAGTTAAGCGTAAAATCATCAGTGAATGTAAGATTACTGTTTCCGCAGACATTAAAATTGACATTTGCCGTATAAACTTCGTTCTGAGTCGGGCATAAAACCGTCTGAATACCTGTTCCTACAGTCTGTCCTGCAGAATTTGTCCAGGTTACGGTTGGCTGAATAACATTTCCGGTTGGGGTAAAAACCCATGATTCCTGCAAAGCCTGCCAGTTTCCTGTATTTCTGGATGCCGGAGAATATCCCACAGTTCCGTCATTATTCATTATTCCGATCAAAGCATTTTCAAACTTTCTTGTAGGGCAGGGTGTCAGTTTTTTATCTACAAAAACCTCAATAATATTGGTGGTTTCGTGAAGAACGATTTGTGAAGAAGAGCGATCGGTACAACCTGCTACCCTTCCGTCATAAAAGCTTACCACAAATTTTCTGTACGGTGCTGTTCCTATGACAGAATAATAAATTTCGGAACTGTCGCCTGATGAAAAAACCATGTCGTGATATACTCCGAAAATGGAATTTTTCGGCAGATTCGTATTCGGATTTTGCCATGCAACATTTGGATAATTGATGTTTCCCTGCTGATTGAGATCAAAGCTGACCATCCCGTTTGAACCAATGACCAAAGATTCAAAATACTGATTAAAAAAACAAAACTTGAAAGGAAGATCTATTTTTGAAGTGAAAACATCATCAAAATTGGCATTGAGAGACGTCCCCTGATTCAACAGAACGGGAGGATTATAAGTACCCTGTGTAATCTGATAATTGGTAGCCTGTCTTATAACAGGATACTCTACATGAAGAGCAATACAACCATTGGCATCAAGATCGTTGGTACAAGTCACATTAAAATTTTCATTACCTGAAGAATCTTTAATGGTAACACTTGCCGGAACCTGAGAAAAGACATAAAAACTGATAAACAGCAAAAAAAACTGTAAATATTTCGTCATTGATTTGGTGTAAAAAATTATTATTTATAATAAATCGATTACCGATAATTATTTTACAAAATTAACACTTTTTAACTATAAAATATATAAGCATAAATATTTATTTATAATTTATTAAAAATCAATTAATACAAAACTATACATCATTCTTTTACAGCTCTTTTACAATAGATCATTATGTAAAAATTCCTCTAAACAGTTTATTAATTAATAATAATTTCATTCCCAAAACAAAAAAAGGTGGAAATTTTTCAATTTCCACCTCTGTAATTTCTATATTTTTTTACTAATCTTTATCTGCAAACATAGAATTGGCAAGTGATGTAATGATAGAAAGCAAAATACTGAAAATAAATGCCCACCAAAATCCATCAACGGTCATGCTGTCGATAAAATAATCAGCAATCAGGATAATGATCGCATTAATGACCAAAGCAAAAAAGCCTAAAGTAATAATTGTAAGAGGCAAACCAAAAAGACTCAAAACAGGTTTTACAATAAGGTTTAAAAGTCCTAAAACAATAGCAAAAATAACTGCTGTAGAAAAGCCTTCGAAATGCACGCCCGGTAAAATTTTAGTCAGCAGAAAAGCGACTATTGCAGTGATCAGCAAACGGATAATTAAGTTCATAGTGTATAATTTTTATGTTATGGATTCTTGAGCAACAAAACTTATTCCAATCCAATTTAAACATTGATTATTCCAATCTGAATACTAAGTTTGTAAGATTTTATTACTTTATTCTCATCATCGTTACCAACGAAGTCGCTACGTGACTTTCCGAATTATGATTTTCATTCACTGTATAAATTTCCGTGCGAATCACAGAAATTTTTGCACCGCCTTTCACCACATAAGATTTTGAAACCAAAGCATCTCCGATTGCGGGTCTTAAATAATTTACTTTCAGCTCTACTGTTACCACATAACAATCTTCTTCATAATGACTCACTGCTGCGTAACCTGAAGAAACATCTACCAAAGAAGCAATCATCGCTCCATTGAACATACCCGCTTTTCTCGTCATCAGTTCCATTTTTGGAATTTTAATAGAAACGAAATCGGTTTCAACTCCCAATAATTCGGCTTTATAGAATTTTAAAGTTTCGGAACGGCTGAAACTGTCGGTGATAAGTTTTGTTTTTTCGGGAGACATAGGTTTAGGTTTAGGTTTAGGTTTAGGTTTAGGTTTAGCAAATTTCTTTAAATAAATTTACATTTCAACAAAAATTCTTTTCGCTTACCTTTGCATCATGGATTTACAGTCAATTTATCAAAAGCTTCAGATTCAGGAGATGAATCAGATGCAAAAATCTACTTTTAAAGCAACCGAAAACAACAACGATGTTATTTTACTTTCTCCGACAGGTTCGGGAAAAACACTGGCTTTTCTTCTTCCGGTTTTAAGAAATCTAAAAAAAGAAGCAAAAGGAATTCAGGCAATTGTTTTGGTTCCGGCGAGAGAACTGGCTTTACAAATCGAGCAGGTTTTCAAATCGATGGGTACTGATTTTAAAGTGACGGTTTGCTACGGTGGTCATGATAAAAAGATTGAAATAAACAACCTGATCGAAGCTCCCGCAGTTTTGATCGGAACTCCCGGAAGAATCAGGTATCACCTTCAGAATGAAAATTTTGATCCTTCAACCATTAAAACTTTGGTTTTAGATGAATTTGATAAAGCTCTGGAACTTGGTTTTCAGGAAGATATGGATTATATCATAGGAAGTTTAAGAGGCTTATCCCAAAGAATTCTTACTTCTGCAACAGCAATGGATGAAATTCCGAAATTTACCGGACTTCAGAATGAAAAAATGGTTGATTTCCTTAAATTAGGAGAAAACAAACCGGATATTCAGCTGAGAAAAGTAATGACCATTTCTGAGGAAAAACTCGATACTTTATTCCATCTGATTTGTAAAATTGGTAATAAAAGAACGTTGATTTTCTGCAATCACCGAGAAGCAGTTGACCGAATTTCAGAACTTCTGCGTGAAAAAGGAATCGACAGAGAAACCTTTCACGGCGGAATGGAACAGGACGAAAGAGAGCGTGCTTTACTAAAATTCAGAAACGATTCTGCGAGAGTTTTAATTACCACCGATCTGGCTGCAAGAGGTTTAGACGTTCCAGAAGTTGAATCTATCGTGCATTATCAGCTTCCGCCAAAAGAAGATGCTTTCATCCACAGAAACGGAAGAACGGCAAGGATGAATGCGAAAGGTTTTGTGTATCTCATTATGAAGGAAGAAGAAAATTTCCCTTTCATTAAACACGATGTTTCTGTAGAAAGCGTAATTGAATTTACAAAAGTTCCTGCAAATTCGCCATTTCAGACGATTTATATCAGTGCAGGAAAAAAAGATAAAGTCAACAAAGTTGATATTGTAGGATATTTGCTTAAAAAAGGAGAACTTCAAAAAGAAGATTTGGGGCTGATCGAAGTAAAAGACACCACTTCTTATGTTGCGGTTTCAAGAAATAAAGTAAAAGATTTACTCAAAAAATTAAGCACCGAAAAACTGAAAGGCAAGAAAGTAAAAATGGAAATTGCTTATTAATCTGTACAATTTTTCACCACAAAATTCACAAAAGATTTTTTCAAAGTATAATGAATTATTTTATAAAGATCAAAAAAGCTTAAATAATAATTTACCTTTTTTGATCTTTCATTCTTATAGATTAAAATTTAATCTTTAAAAGCTTTTGTGACTTTTGTGGTTAAAATTCACCTACTTCAAAGCAGAAGTTTTCGTCGGCAAAGTATACACCGATTTCGAAGCGGTAATAAACAGAATATTATTTTTCTCACCTCCAAAAGTGATATTTCCCGTCCAGTCTTCAGGAATTTTGATGTGATGAATTTTCTCGCCTTTAGGATTGAAAACGGTTACTCCATTACCTGTTAAATAAAGATTTCCTTCTTGATCCAACGTCATTCCGTCGGAACCCATTTCGCAAAACAATTTCTTTTCAGAAAGTTTTCCTTCGCCTATAATATTATAAACATAGGTTTTTCCTGCATCAATATCCGAAACGTATAATTTTTTTGACTTTGTACTTCCTATAATTCCATTCGGTTGAACAAAAGTCTCAAGCTTTGAAATTTCTCCGTTTTTATTTCGGTAATACAGATTTTTTTCAGGAATTTCTACTTTAAAATTTTCCCAGTAATCTCTTTTATACAAAGGATCAGTGAAATAAATTCCTCCCTCGTGATCAAGCCAGAGATCATTGGGTCCGTTTAATCTTTTTCCTTCAAAACCTTTGGACAAAACCTCTATTGATCTGTTTTTTGAAATTTTCCAGATCTCACCCTGATTATCGGAACAGGTAATCAAATTGTCGTTTTTATCAAAATAAGTTCCGTTGGCACGACCTGTTTTATCCATAAATAAAGAAATTTTATCCGTTTTCCAATCCCAAACATAAATTTTGTCATTAGGCTGATCGGTAAAATAAACATTTCCTGATTTATCCGTTGCCGGACCTTCCGTAAAAGTAAACTGATCCGAAACTAATTTCGGCTCTCTATTTTCATAAAACATAGTGGTATAATTTGTTGATTGGCAACTCTGTAATGCGAAAACCAAACCAACTACGCCCAAACTCCATTTATTTTTCATGCTGCTAAAATTTAAAGTTTACAATTTACGATTTGCTGTGTAGTTTAAAAAATAATTATCTTTGAATTTTCTGTATAACGACAATGAAGATCAATTTACCCGACAAACTGTATTATTCAATAGGAGAAGTAGCCAAAGCATTCGACGTAAACGCTTCATTGATAAGATATTGGGAGCAGGAATTTCCAATCATCAAGCCTAAAAAAAATAAGAAAGGAAACCGTTACTTTACTCCCGAAGACATTAAAAACCTGCAAATCATCTATCATTTGGTAAAAGAAAAGGGTTATACACTTGACGGAGCAAAAATTGCTTTAACAACAAATTCGAAAATTTCGGAAACCGTTACTTTAATCGATCGCCTGGAATTTGTAAAAGCCGAATTATTAAAACTAAAAGAATCTTTAGCAGACAAAGATTCTGAATAAAAGATTTTTATGATTAATTTGAAAAACCGAAAGCATTTAAAAATCATCGCAGGAATCTCATTATTGCTCATCATTTTGGGTGCGATTTTTAAGGTAAATACTTTATTAATGAGTGCTGTAATCGGAATTTTTGTAGGTTCACTTGTACAAATTTTTATTCATAACAAAAGAATATCTTAATGAGATAATCTTCAGAAACTCATTAATTCCCAATACCAAGTTTACACCACAAACCACTGTATAACAATCATTTAATTATTTTTTTCCATCTAATTGTATTTTGAATTAAAAATTAATTCATAACTTTATCTTATGATGATTTCGAGAAATTGAAATCCTACCAAAACATAAAAACACGATGAAAAAAACTTACTATCAGAAAATGGCAGTTTTAGGAATGCTGCTTTTGGCATTAACTGTCTTTCAAAATTACACCGATAAAAGTGATGAAAAATTTCCTGAACTCACTTTTATTTCCGAAGATTTACCCTCAGAATCCCTCTCTGAATTTGATCCAAATGACCTTGATGAAGCTCAATGGCAAAAACTCGGATTTTCAGAAAAACAAACGGCTACAATTTTAAAATACAAAAAAATTGTCGGTGGAAAGTTCCTATCGAAACAACAATTCAAAAAATGTTTTGCGGTTTCCGAAGAGAAATATGCTCAGCTTGAAAACCTTATTTTACTTCCTGAAACAAATACTGAAGCGAAAGGAAGTTCAAATTTTAAGAGTTTTGAAAAGAAATCTATAAACGTAACAAAGAAATTTAATCCTGACCAACTTTCACAAATTGATTGGGAGAAAATAGGCTTTTCGGAAAGACAGGCTGCAGCAATTTTAAAATATAAAAATTACCTTGGTGGAAGCTTTGTGAGCAAAGAAAAATTCAAAGAATGTTTTATTATCAATGATGAAAATTATCAGAAACTTGAACCGTATCTCATTCTTCCTGCAAAAACTCCAGTGAATTTCAATCCTTATTTAGTAAAATCAGGTTCATCAAAAAATAAATTTCAGCATACCAATTTTGACCCCAATCTTTTAAATGTAGAAGATTGGATAGCTTTAGGATTCTCCGAAAAACAGGCGAATGTTATCGTTAATTACCGTGACAGAAATCTGAAAGGTAGTTTTAAAACTTTAGAGGATATAAAAAACTGTTTCGTTATTTCTCCTGAAAAGTTCGAAGAATTAAAACCATTTATTAGATTAAATCCTTCAACAATGTCAAAAAAATCTGATGATAAAAAGCCTGAATTCAAACAGGAAAAAACAGATTTCTCTAAAACAGAACTGAATTCTATTACTTTTAAACAACTTTTAGAATTTGGCTTGGATGAAAAAAGTGCAGGTTCGATGATTGGTTTCAGAAAAAAATTAGGCGGATTTATGACGAAAGAGCAGATTTTGGAAACCTATAATATTGATAAAGAATTGGTTCAAAAACTTTTAAGTATTGCTCCACTCGACAATTCAAAAGTGGAACGGTATTCTTTGGTTAATGCTCCCGAAGAATGGCTGAAAAATCATCCCTATTTTAAATATTCTGCCGACAAAATTATTTATTACAGAATCAGCAATCCCGATGACAAAAAGATTTGGAAATTATTGAAAACTAAGCCGGAATATGAGGCGAGGATGAGGCTTTACGTTAAGTGATGTTAGAAGACGGAAGCTGGGTGATGGGTGTTTTGATACGTCTAAATTTTCATGAGTTGTCAAACTTTTACTACTTATAAAAATTAAATTGAATGACTAAATGATCATCCAGCTTCAAACATCCAGCTTCCAGCCAATCTAAATCAAAGTAATTGAAAATTCCGGAGAAAGTGTAACAACTCCTTCCGCTAAACTTTCAGGATGCGTTGTGAAACCTTTTAACTTTGAAGTTTTACCTTTTAAAACCAAATCCATTAACTGTTTATCAGAAAGCTTTTTACCGAAAATTTCAAAGGAAGCTTTAAAGCCGCAGTTTTTAAAATCGGAACATCCGACTGCGGTTTTACCTTTCATCAGATTGTGGTTTTTACATTTCGGACATTGCGTTTCTTCCCAAGACTGCAGTTCTTTTTTCACTGCAGGTTCACGTTTTTTCTTTTCTTGAATTTGAGGTTTTTCTTCTTCAAGATTAATAACTTTTCCCTTCCCATCGACTACTTTTTTGGTTAATTCTGTCACCATCTGAATCAATTCGTCTTTAAACTGATTGGCTTCATATTCTCCGCTTTCGATTTTACGAAGCTTAAATTCCCATTCTCCCGTTAATTCAGGGCTTTTCAAGAGTTCGTCTTCAATCGTGTCGATCAATTGAATTCCGGTTTGAGTAGCGATAAGATTTTTTCTTTTCTTTTCAATATATTTTCGTTTGAAAAGCGTTTCGATGATATTCGCGCGGGTTGAAGGTCTTCCGATCCCGTTGTTCTTCATCATTTCACGAAGTTCTTCGTCATCAATCTGCTTTCCGGCAGTTTCCATGGCACGAAGAAGTGTTGCTTCGGTGTAAGGTTTGGGAGGCGAAGTTTTTCCTTGGTGAATCATCGGTTCGTGTGGTCCTGTTTCTCCGACCACAAATTCAGGAATCGTCTGTTCTTCTTCCTTTTCTTTTTCTTTATCGGTCGATTCTTCTTTCGGTTCTTTTGCATAAACTGCTCTCCATCCCGGTTCGAGGATTTGCTTTCCACTGGTTTTGAATGGAATTGTTCCCACTTTTCCTTCCACCAAAGTATTTGAAATTTTACATTCAGGGTAAAAAACAGAAATAAAACGTTTTGCAATTAAATCATAAATGAATTTTTCTTCTCTTGTTAAATTTTGAGAAGGTGTCACCTCCGTCGGAATAATAGCGTGGTGATCGGTTACTTTGGTATCATCAAAAACTGCTTTCGATTTTGGAATTGGTTCCTGCAACAAAGGAACTATCAAATCCTGATATGGAGTCATTTTTCTTAGAATTCCTTCGATTTTCGGATACAAGCTTTCGGATAGATAGGTTGTATCGACACGAGGATATGTCACATGTTTTTTCTCGTAAAGACTTTGAATATAATTTAAAGTATTTTCTGCAGAATAACCGTATTTTTTATTGGCTTCCACCTGAAGTCCGGTCAAATCGAACAGTCTCGGATTTTTTTCTTTTCCTTCTTTAATTTCAAATGAAACAATTTCAAAAGGATTGACTTTCAGATATTCTAAACCTTTTTCGGCACGTTCTAAAGTTTTGAGACGGTCGATTGCAGCGTTAAAGATGACGTCGCGGTATTTTGTTTTCAGTTCCCAATATTCTTCCGTGGTAAAAGCATCAATTTCTTTCTGACGCTGAACCAGCATCGCTAAAGTTGGCGTCTGAACTCTTCCAATGGACAAAACCGCTTTATTTCCACCAAACTTTTTGGTAAAAAGTCGTGTTGCATTGATTCCCAACAACCAATCTCCTATTGCTCTTGCATTTCCGGCAAGATAAAGGTTTTTGTAATCTTCAGCCGGTTTTAAATTGGCAAAACCTTCTTTAATGGCTTCTTCCGTCAACGAGGAAATCCACAAACGCTGAGTCGGTTTATTGCATTTCGCTTTCTGTAAAACCCATCTCTGAATCAGCTCTCCCTCTTGACCGGCATCCCCGCAATTGATAACCTCATCACATTCTTCTACCAATCTTTCAATCACTTTAAACTGATTTTCAACGCCTTTGTTTGGAATTAATTTGATTCCGAAATTTTGAGGAATAATCGGCAGCAAAAACAGATTCCAGGATTTGTATTGCGGACCGTAATCGTGAGGCTCTTTGAGGGTGCAAAGATGTCCGAAAGTCCATGTCACGCAATAGCCGTTTCCTTCCATATAGCCCTGTTTAGGCGTAGTCGCACCTAAAACTTTGGCAATATCTCTGGCAACACTTGGTTTTTCGGCAATACAAAGTTTCATGAATTTTCGGAATTTTTGAAGAGGGGGCAAAAGTCGGGATTTTTTTTGGATTATCAATTTAGTTGATATTAAAACTCCATTTTTTAACCACACATGAAGCAAAAGATTTTTATGCTGTTAAAGAACTTGCAAAAGAAAACAACAGATTAGTAAAAAGTTTTTCTTTTCTACTTTAACATCCAATTTGTCATTCCGGAGGAATCTAAACTATCATTTTTTAATATATTGAGATTCTTTCAGAATGACAAACACACTGATCAATAATTAAACAATTACATCCAGCCAATAAAAATTAAGCTAATGAATTTCCAAAATACTGAATCGCTCCCACTTCCGACACCTGCATTTCTTCGCATGAATTATGATCTTCTTTTTGAGAATTTTTCAAAAAAGAATGGCTGTATAAAGCATAAGATGGCTGTTCTGCGAAACCATTTTTCAGCATTTGATGAGCTTCTACAATGGGTTTTCCGTAGAGTTTTCTGAAATTACCGATGTTGTACTGCGAAAATTTTCCATAATGAACGATAAACTTTAATGACAGATCAATCGTGGTATTCAACATCTCACTTAATTCCTCAATCTTCATATTGAAAGCCTTTCTCATGTTGCTCAGCATTTGTGAAATCTTTTTATAGGAAGGTTTGCTGTCGTAACGATAAAATAAAATCGCATCGCCTTCAATTTCCGAAATATCAAAATACTGATGGTTTACATCAATTAAAATAGAAAGTAGTTGTCTTACAATATATTCGCCGGTATAAAGTTTTGTATTGAACACAAATTCAGTAAATCCACTGAAATCGGGAATCAAAATAATTCCGTTTTGTGCGTTTGTATTTTCCATAATTTTTAGGTTAAAAACCTTTTAAATACAGACGGAAAAGAGTTTATTTTACTTTAATTTTTTTAAATATTTAAAGTTAAATTTCGATAATCAGCTCTTTATTATAACCATTATACTTTTCAGAGATGTAACCATGCGGATTACAGATAATTTCTGTCTCTCCGATTTTGTATCTTGTCGGGGTATGAATATGACCATGAATCCAATAAAGAGGTTGATGTTCTTCAATAAAATCTTCAAGATTGGAAGCATAAGCTGAAGTAACGGGATCGGTTTTAAAATGCTCAGGAACCGATTGTAAACTTGGTGCATGATGCGTAACGACGATATTTCTCATTCCTTTTGAATTTTCCAGACTTTCCTTTAGCCAATGTCTTGAAATTTGATGAATTTTAAATGTATCAATAGTTCGCAGCTTAGAGTAAGAACGATCTCTTCGTATTAATTTATAATCATTCATCTGAGTCTGACAAAGACTTCCATAAGCCATCGGACTTCCGAATAATGAGAAATCTGTCCATAAAGTTGCACCGTGAAATCTAATATCTTGGATATCCACAAAAGAATTTTCCAAAACAGATACATTAGAATTTTCCGCAGCTTCTAAAATTTTATTCAGAGTTTTTGGATAAGAACCTTTGTAATATTCATGGTTTCCTAAGACATAAATAACCGGCTTGTCGGGAATTTTATTTTTAATCCATTCAATTCCTTTTGTACCTAAATTAACATCTCCTGCCAATACAACAACATCAGCATTGTCAAAAGACAAATCGCTGAACCCAAATTCCTGATGCAAATCGCTAATGATTTGAATTTTCATAAATCTAAAATATGATTTCTTTTGATCAATCATCTTTGATAAATGAATTTTAAAAATAATTAACTGATTTACAACATATTAAAATTAAACTTAAAAACAATCACTAAAAAGTCTATAATTTTAATGGACTAATAAAAATATATGTTTTATATTTGCAACCGTATTCAAGTATGGAAATGAAGATGAAATCAAAATCCAATAACAATTTTATGACGAAGATGAACATCAGATTAATGATGATGTATTGCTGTATGCCTTTATATAGGAATTTTTGTGGGTGACCTTACTTTTATTATGACATATTTTTAAAGGCTCTACCACGATGTAGAGCCTTTTTTATTAAAAATTGCAGAAAAAAATGATAGAAATAAAAAACATTTCAAAGACATTTCATCAGAAAGAAAAAGCATTTAAAGCTTTAGATAATATTAACCTAACGATTGAAAAAGGTGATATTGTCGGAATCATCGGTTTTTCAGGTGCAGGAAAAAGTACTTTAATCAGAACGGTTAATTTGCTTGAAAGACCGGATGAAGGGCAAATCATCATCAACGGGAAAGATTTTACGAAATTTAATTCAAAACAGTTAGCCACTGAAAGAAAGAAAATCGGAATGATCTTTCAACATTTCAATCTGCTTTCGTCAAGAACGGTTTTTGAAAATATTGCACTTCCATTAGAATTGGACAACTCAGGTAAAGAGAAAATCAGAAAGAAAGTAAATGAGTTTTTAAAAATAGTCGGATTGGAAGATAAAGCCAATGATTATCCTAAAAGTCTTTCAGGAGGGCAAAAACAGAGAGTTGCAATTGCAAGAGCACTCGCAAACGATCCTTATCTTCTGCTGTGTGATGAAGCAACAAGTGCGCTCGATCCGGCAACAACACAATCTATTTTAGAATTATTAAGGGACATCAATCATCGGTTAGGAATTACCATTTTGCTGATTACACACGAAATGGAAGTGGTAAAAACCGTCTGTAACCATGTTGCAGTAATCGATAAAGGACAATTAGTAACAAAGGGAACTTTGAGTGAAATTATTTCTGACAAAGAAAACCCGATCATCAAACAATTTTTAAAATCTGGTGCTATGACTATACAACAAGAACTGAATAAAAAACTTGAAAAAGAACCAAAAGACGGCTTGTTTCCATTGATTGAAGTTGAGCTTAACGAACAAATTTCTGTTGAAGAATTGCTTTCTATAGTTTATGATAAATATAAAATCCCTTACAAGCTTCTGAAAGCTGATGTGGAATATCTTGGCGACTCAAATTTCGGGAAATTATTATTGCAGCTTAAAGGAGAAGATGAGGACAACCAGAAAGCCATCTATTATTTTAACCAAAACAAAATTCAAAATACGGTAAGAGGATATGCTTAGTGACACGCTAATTTCGCTTCTTTCGAAAGGAGTTTGGGAAACAGTTTTTATGACTTTTGTTTCAGGATTTTTCGGTTTTGTTCTCGGACTTCCCGTTGGAATTCTACTATTTTTAACACGAAAAGGACAGCTTTTAGAAAATAAAATTTACAACAGAATCTTATCGGTTTTAGTTAATATTTTCAGGTCAATTCCTTTCATTATCCTGATTGTTTGGATGATTCCTTTTACCAGATCTTTGGTTGGAACCTCTATTGGTATGAATGCCGCACTTGTTCCGTTAAGCATCGGTGCAGCTCCGTTTATTGCAAGACTTGTTGAGAACAGTTTGTTGGAAATTCCCAACGGATTGATTGAAACAGCGAGAGCTTTAGGAGCGAGTCCCTTACAGATCATCAGAAAAGTTTTACTTCCTGAAGCATTGCCTTCGCTCATCAATAATGCAACAATTACTTTGATTACGCTTGTCGGATATTCTGCAATGGGCGGAGCTGTCGGAGCCGGCGGATTAGGACAGATTGGTTATCAATACGGTTACATCGGTTATGATGCTTTGATTATGAATCTGGTTTTAGCACTGCTTGTTGCAATTGTATTTATCATCCAGTTTTCCGGTGACCGATTGGCTAAAATGTTTGATCATAGGTAAGTTTGAGTGTTTGAGAGTTTTAGGGTTATTGAGAATGAAAAGTCGATTGACAAAATTTTAATCATACAATCTCTAATCGTATGGTATTACTGAATAAACACCCAACTTCCATCATCCAACACCCAACTTAAAAAAATAAAAAATAATTAACAATGAAAAATATTAAAATTTTAAGTTTAGCAGCGGGATTGCTGTTATTTGGAGCTTGTAATTCTCCAAAAAAAGATGATACAAATTTTATTAAAGTCGGAATTACTTCAGGACCTGAAAAGGAAATTGCCGAAACTGCTAAAAAAGTGGCCAAAGAAAAATACAATCTTGAAGTCGAACTGGTTTCGTTCAACGATTACGTCGTTCCCAATGAAGCATTGAATAACGGTGACATTGATGCTAATGCTTTTCAGCACGTTCCTTATTTGAATGAACAGTCGAAGCAGCGTGGTTACAAATTAGCGGTTATCGGAAATACTTTTGTATATCCGATTGTAGCGTATTCCAAAAAGATAAAAAACATCAGTGAACTTCAGAATGGAAGCACGATTGTTATTCCAAATGACCCTACAAATGGCGGTCGCTCTCTCCTACTTTTGCAGAAAAACGGATTGTTAAAACTAAAAGACAATGTTGGCTTATTACCAAAAGTAACCGACATCGTTGAAAATCCAAGACAGCTAAAAATCCTTGAAATTGAAGCACCACAACTTCCGCGAGTTTTGGATGACAAAGAAGTGGTCATTGCGATTATCAACAATAATTTTGCCGCTCAAGCCGGATTGGATGCCGACAAAAATGGAATTTTTAAAGAAGATAAAGATTCGCCGTATATGAATGTTGTGGTCTCAAGAGAAGATAATAAAAATACAGATAAAGTAAAAAACTTTCTGAAAGCCTATCAGTCTAAAGAAGTGGAAGATAAAGCAAGAGATATTTTCAAAGGTGGTGCTATCAAAGGTTGGTAGTCATGTTGTTGGTTGATAGTTGATGGCTTTTAAATTCCCCTTCTCTGAAAGGGTGGATTTTTGCGAAAGCAAAAAGACCGGTAGTGTGAATATCTGAAGTCTTGAATTTTTCATCCCAAAACTTTAAACATTGAATACTAAACCCTGAACCTGCAAGAGATTCTATTATTATATGTGAACATCGTTTCGGAAAAGACCTTTGCCTCCGAAGCGGTGTTTTTGTTTTAAACTTAAACACATTCATACTTTAGTGTTTAAAAATTATCTTTTTGATTAGTTAAATGAAATAGATTTCCCCTTTATCTGCGTAATCCATAAAATCTGCGAGAGTCAAAAAACTTGTTTGATCTCCTTATAAGTATTGGTTATAAATAACCATTTGTTGAAAAATATATTATCTCAATTTGAGAAAATAAATATTTTCCCTATTTTTGTAAACAATCAATAAAAAGTTTTTTATGTTGAAGAAAACTGTAATTCTAAGTTTGTTTACGCTTATATCTGCCTCTTCTATGGCTCAAAATACGACGATTCCTGTTTATTTGGATGAATCTAAACCTGTTGAACAGCGAATTCAGGATGCACTTTCCAGAATGACACTGGAAGAAAAAGTGGCCATGCTTCACGCACAGTCAAAATTCAGTTCACCAGGAGTTCCAAGATTGGGAATTCCTGAATTCTGGACAACAGACGGTCCGCATGGAGTTCGCCCTGAAGTAATGTGGGATGAATGGGACCAGGCCGGCTGGACGAATGACTCCATCATCGCCTACCCAGCTCTTACTGCTTTATCCGCAACATGGAACAAAAAAATGTCATGGAATTACGGAAAGGCTTTAGGCGAAGAAGCAAGATACCGTAAGAAAGATATTCTTTTAGGTCCCGGAGTAAACATTTACAGAACTCCACTCAATGGAAGAAATTTCGAATATATGGGAGAAGATCCCTATTTAACTTCAAAAATGGTGGTTCCTTACATTCAGGGAGTACAATCCAACGGAGTAGCTACTTCTGTGAAGCATTTTGCCTTAAACAATCAGGAAATGTTCCGTCATACGAGCAATGTGATTGTGGATGACAGAACGTTGTATGAAATTTACCTTCCGCCTTTCAAAGCTGCCGTGACTGAAGGAGATTCTTGGACAATTATGGGAGCTTATGATATGTACAAAAATCAGTACGCAAGTCAGAACCAATATCTTTTAAATGATATTCTTAAAGGAGAATGGAAATACAAAGGCGTGGTTGTTTCAGACTGGGGTGCCGTGAATAATACCGAACAGGCAATTCATAATGGTTTAGACGTAGAATTCGGAAGCTGGACAAACGGTCTTTCTGCCGGAACCAGAAATGCTTACGACAACTATTATTTAGCAAAACCCTATTTAGATTTAATTAAATCAGGAAAAGTAGGAACTGCAGAACTTGACGATAAGGTAACAAGACTTTTGCGTTTGGCTTACAAAACAACAATGAATACCAAGAAACCTTTCGGAAACATTGCTTCTGACGAACATAAAGCGGTTGCAAAAGAAATCGGTGAAGAAGGAATTGTTTTGTTAAAAAACCAGGGAAACGTACTTCCTATCGACATTAATAAAGCTAAAAAGATTGCTGTAATCGGGGAAAATGCCATCAAAGTAATGACTGTTGGCGGTGGCTCATCTTCATTAAAAGTAAAATACGAAACATTACCTTTAGACGGAATTAAAGCGAAGTTCGGTAAAAACTCTGATGTACAGTACGCAAGAGGTTATGTAGGAGATATCGGCGGTGAATATAATGGTGTAAAATCAGGACAGGATTTAAAAGACAGCCGCTCGCCTGAAGAATTATTGAATGAAGCCGTTGAGTTGGCTAAAAAATCTGACTATGTAATTTTCGTTGGAGGTTTAAACAAAGCAGATTTCCAGGATAGTGAAGGAAACGACAGAAAAAGCTACGGACTTCCTTACAATCAGGATAATGTGATTTCAGCTTTGGCAAAAGCCAATAAAAATTTCACTGTCGTTCTGGTAACCGGAAATGCCGTTGCAATGCCATGGATTAAGGAAGTTCCTTCAATTGTTCAGGGTTGGTATTTAGGTTCTGAAGCAGGAAATTCTATTGCTTCCATTTTAGCAGGTGATGCAAACCCTTCAGGAAAACTTCCATTTACTTTCCCTGTAAAACTGGAAGATAATTCTGCTCATGCAATGGGAGAATATCCGGGAAATAAAGAAGAATTAGCTGCAGGAAAAGGAAAAGACCAGAAAAACCCTATTAACATCAAATACAACGAAGGAATTTTTGTAGGTTATCGTTGGCATGACACGAAAAAGATCAAGCCATTATTTAGTTTCGGTCACGGTTTAAGCTACACCACTTTTGAGTTCGGAAAAGCAAAAGCTGATAAATCTACGATGACTCAGAATGATAAAATTACCTTCACTGTAACCGTGAAAAATACCGGTAAAAAAGCTGGTGCTGAAGTTGCACAACTTTATATTACCGATATAAAATCGTCTGTTGAGCGTCCTGCAAAAGAGCTGAAAGGTTTTGAGAAAGTATTTTTAAATCCTGGTGAACAAAAAGAAGTCACATTTACGATCGACAAAACAGCGTTAAGCTTTTTTGATGCCCAAAAGCACGACTGGGTTGCAGAACCTGGAGATTTTGAAGCGCAGATCGGAAATTCTTCTGATGCGATTAAAACAAAAGTGAAATTTACCCTCCAGTAATTCCTTTAATTTACTCATATTAACAAAAATCCCCATGACTATTCAGATCTTGGGGATTTTTATTTATTGTCCTGAAATTTAATTCAAATAAAATCAATATTTCATCTGTAAATTAATTTAGATTCTGATCTTCATGCTTCCCTTCATTAATTTCTTCAACCATTTTTGCATTAAAAGCAGGAAGATCTTCAGGAGTACGGCTGGTTACCAATCCGTTATCGACCACTACTTCACTATCTTCCCAAACTGCTCCGGCATTTTTAAGATCAATGCTGATCGAGTTTACAGAAGTCATTTTTCTGCCATTCACAGCATCTGCACTGATCAAAATTTGCGGTCCGTGACAGATTGCTGCGACCGGTTTATGCTGATTAAAAAAATCCTGAACAAAAGACAAAGCTGTTTCATTGGCTCGTAGCTGATCGGGATTAATAACTCCGCCCGGAAGTACAAGTGCATCATATTCTGAAGCTGAAACCTCATCCAAAGTTTTGTCAACGGTATACTCTTTTCCCCAATCCTTTTCAGCCCATGCTTTGATGGTTCCGGATTTAGGACTCACAATGTGTGCTGTCCAGCCCTGTTGTTCCAGGTGTTCTTTCGGAGATTTCAATTCGCTTTCTTCAAATCCGTTGGTTGCTAAAATTGCAATTTTCTTAGACATAATATTTTATTTTTGGTGTTAATGCCTATAACTAAGAAAATATAATGCCGTGGTACGAGGATGTGGTATTTAAAAAATGTTAAATTGGTTTTCGGTTTTTAGTTCCTGATTATTGGTTTTTATAGCAAATTTAAATTTTCGGGCAAAAATTTAAAATATCCAACAACAATCATGATCTGCAATAGAATAATTCCAAAAAACTTCCACAAAAAGCTTCTCTTAGAAATCTTATGTCTGAATATGAGCATAGCCGAAATTGCTCCTATTGTACCTCCAAAAAAAGTGAGAATCAATAAATTAAATTCTGAAATTCTTCTTTTATGTTTGGTTGCCTTCCATTTATCCAACGAAAAAATGATGAAAGTGATGAGATTAATGATTAAAAGAAAATATAACATACGCAAATCTAAATATAAAAACGAATACCGCATTCTTATTATCATCGTCTAAAAGTTTTTAAATTTGTTTTTTTAAAATGAATCAATGACAATAGAAGATCTGGTGGGTAACTATTCCGTTCAGGGAAGCAATCAGGAAGCAGAAAATCATATCAGTTACCAAGGTATTCTGACATTATCTCTTGACGAAAATAATCGTATTGTCGCACAATGGATGATTGGTGACCATATTCAAAATGGTACTGGCTTTTACAAAGATGAGATTTTGGTCATTAATTTTAATTATGAAAGTGAAGATCGTAAAATTTATAAAGGTGTTGCCGTTTATCGATGCATTACTAAAGATATTCTGGATGGTTTTTGGTCTGAAAAACACGGCAATCCTCTATACTTAGGGAGCGAGTACTGTGTAAGAATTAGTAATGGTGATTTTTTAAATTAAAAATGCACTTTTTTAATCATAATATATTATTTAAATCAAATTTATATCAAAAACAATTTATGGTTTGATTATTGTTTAGTCAATCTCACCACCAAAATTATATTATTATGATTACGATACTTAATGATGCACCCGAAAACGTAGCTGCATTCAATGCTACAGGCGAAATTAACCGAGAAGATTTTGATAATCTGGTTATTCCCCACGTAAGAAACAAAGTAGAAAAGTTCGACGAACTGAATTATCTTTTATATCTAGACACCGATTTTACCAATACTGATGTAAAATCCTGGCTCAAAAGTTCTCTTTCCGAGATTAATAATATCTCACACTACAACCGTGCCGCTATTGTAAGCAATGATAATGAAATACAGAAATTTACGGATATTCCGGGATTTTCAAACTTTAAATTTTTTCCGAAGGACAATGTCTACAACGCACTCTATTGGTGCAACAATGGTAATGAACCGGAATATAAAGAATAACACAAGGGCGCTTAATGCGTCCTTTTTTATTGATTCATAAAAATTTTTAAAAGTTAAAACTCCGTATTGAGAATCATATTTTTTTTGTAGTTTAGTTATTCAAACAAAAAACAGCCATACCGTTTCACAACCATGAAAAAAACATTTATTTTTTTATCCCTTTTCTTAGCAACACAAATTTTCGCCCAGCAACAAGGCAATAAAAATAGTTTCACTCTTATAAAACAAGCTATCGGTGACCTGAACAAAGACGGATTGCAGGATAAGATTATCCTTTCTGAAGATACCTCCAATGCAAAACGGCCATTAAGACTTCAGATATTTTTTCTGGGATCGGATAGAAAATTCAAATCTGCATTCAGTTCTACAGAGGTATTTGAGCCGCAAAATCATGAAGGAGAAAACAACAGTAATCAGATTCCGGATATTCGTGTAGAAAACAACAATCTTGTTATTTTTAAAGAAATAAATGGTGAAAAACAGGAACAGACTTTCCGCCACAACAAAGGAAAATTTGAGCTTATTTCTATTTTTAAAATTAAATCGGACGAAAATGCAACTATCGAAACAAAAACTGATTTAATCGCCGGAACGATAACAGAAATTACCAAAAAAACGGCTTCGAAAAAATCGAAAAAAAATCAGAGAGAAATCACAGTGAACACACTACCTACTTTAGATAACATCAAATCATTTAACGCTGAAATTAGTCAATAATCAAATTAGCAGAAAATAAGAATTAAAAACCTTCGATGGATATAATAATAAAAGATCAAAAACCTCAGCTTATAATTGCTGAGGTTTATCTCTATTGAACTGATAAATTATAAACAAAGCTGTATTTTAAGATTGAGCAAAAAATTTTTCAGGCGTAATAGGTAAATCTCTGAAACGTTTTCCTGTCGCATTAAAAACTGCATTGGCAATCGCAGGAGCAACCCCGATAATTCCCACTTCACCCAAACCTTTTGCCCCACTCGGATTGATGTTTGGATCGGGTTTGTTAATAAATGCAACCTCAATAATCGGTGCATCTGCATTCACAGGAAAATGATAACCAGCAAGATCATTTCCAACCAAGCTTCCCAATCTTTCGTCAATTAATTGTTTTTCCATTAACGCCATACCAATTCCCCCTACTGCAGCACCCGTAATCTGATTGGTTGCGGGCTTCGGATTGATGACTTTTCCGCCATCTACAACAGCAACCATTTTTTCTACAACGATTTTCCCTGTTTTAGAATTAACTTTTACCTTGCAGAAATGCGCCGCTGAAGAGCAGAATGCGTATTTTGACCTTTCGTCTCCCGGACCTGAACTTGCTTCTACATCAATAAGCGTAAGATTATTTGCTTCCCAGATTTTCTGATACGGAACAAAACGCTGACCCGCTGTTTTCAGTGAAACTCCGGTATCAGAAAGAATGATATCTTTTGCTATAGCATTTTTATAAGCCGAATCTAATTTTGTAACATATTCTGAAAGTTTTAGTTTTAAAACATCAATCACCGCAACCACGGCTCCACTGATGGAAGACATCCCAGTACTTCCGCCTTGACTTCCTGCAGGAGGCAAATCTGAGTTTCCTAGCTGTATTTTAATTTTTGATTTTGAAATCCCGGTAGCGTCGTGCAGAATGTTCAGCATTCCTGTTCCCGTTCCCGTACCAATATCTGTCATTGCAGTTTGAAGTATAATATTTCCTTCCTTATCCATGATAATTCCTGCACTGGCTTTATTTCTTCCGGCATTCCACATTCCGACTGCCATTCCATAGCCAATTTTCCAGTCACCTTCCGTTTGTGAATTTGGAACTGATTTTCTTTGATTCCAGCCAATCATTTCAGCTCCTTTTTGGATGGCTTCTTTTAAATAATTCGTTGACCAAGGCAAGCCTGTATCCGGGTTTTTATCTAAGGCTAAATTCTTATACCTAAATTCAACCGGATCCATTTTAAGCTGATAACTCAATTCATCCATCGCTGATTCTACTGCAAAATCTCCTGTACAATCTCCCGGACCACGCATCCAGGTTGGCGCACTGAGATTGAGCGGAACGACAGCATTTTCTGTTTTTAAATTATCAAACTGATAAATTAATCTTGTTACACGGGTAATTCCGTCACTGAAAGGATCATAAATAGCACATCCGTTTTTTGCCTGATGATGTATTCCTTGAATCTTTCCTGTAGAATCTGCGCCCAATTTTATTTTCTGCCACGAAGCAGGTCTGTAACCAACAGAATGAAACATCTGAGGTCTTGTCAACATCAATTTCACAGGCCGATTAACCTGTTTCGCTCCTAAAACGGCAGCCAAAACATGAGGCCATACTTTTAAGCCTGAACCAAAACCTCCACCTACAAATTCGCTAAAAACCTGTATATTATCTGCCGGTAAATTAAATAATCCTGAAATCGTTTTCTGAACACCATTAACTCCCTGATTCTTGTCGTACAATTTTAGTTTGTTTCCATCCCATTGCGCAATTGTTGCATGCATTTCCATAGGATTGTGAACTTCTTCCGCAATATTGTATTCCTGCTCTACTGAAAAAGGAAGATTTTTCCAAGCATCTATATTTCCTCTTTCTTTTCCGGCAGGTTTTAATTCTGTATTAATTCTTGCTTTATTAAAATCAACTTCGAAAGGGGCTTTTTCATAGTCTGCTTTTACCAAAGAGGCTGCATACACCGCTTCTTCGAAAGTATTGGCAATGACTAAAGCAATCGGCTGACCTTTGAAATAGATTGTATCGGTATGAAAAACCGGTAATCCGAATTTGGACTCTTTTATTTTTGCTTCATCTGCAAATCCAGGAACTTCAGGTTTTTTCAAGTGTGAAATAATTTCAATAACCCCCTCTGCTTGTTTCGCCTGTTCAAGCTGTAAAGATTTAATCTTACCCGAAGGAATTTCGCTTGTCACCAATACAGCATAACAAACATTTTCTACTTCATATTCTGCAGCATATTTTCCTTTTCCAGTTACTTTCGCCAAAGCTTCTACCCTTCCATCAACAGGAATTGGATACTTTTCTGTTTCGTCAAAAAATCCCATTCTTTTAATTTTAAATTAAATACTCTTTACTTATTTAAGATTTAAAGCTGTTTTGTAAAGCCGTTTCAATTGCACCTTTCAGCATCGGAATTTTATATCCGTTTTTTGAAAGTGGTTTAATATTTTCTGTTGCTATGGAAGCTGCTTTTGCAAAAGTTTCTGCTGAAGCTTTCTTTCCTTTCAGATAATTTTCGGCTTCATACCAGCGCCAAGGTTTGTGAGCAACTCCACCTGAAGCTAATCTTGCTTCAATAATTTTATCACCTTCCAGATGCAAAGCCGAAGCAACCGAAACCAATGCAAAAGCATACGATGTACGCTCACGAAGTTTCACATACGCAAAGTTTTTAGAGAAAGGTCCTATCGGAATTTCAATATGCGTAATTAATGCATTTTGAGGAAGTGTATTATCCAGTGAAGGTGTATTTTCCGGCAGCTTATGAAAATCTTTAAAAGGAATTTTTATTTTCTTTTTGTTTTCAGAAGTTGCAAAAACCTCAGCATCAAGAGCAGCAAGTCCAACACATAAATCGGAAGGATGCACCGCAACGCACTGTTCATTATACCCCACCAAAGCACTCATGCTGTTCTCACCCTTCAACGCACTGCAACCGCTTCCAGGATTTCTCTTATTACAAGGCATTGTGATGTCGTAAAAATAGACACATCTTGTACGCTGCAATAAGTTTCCTGCCGTACTTGCCATATTTCGAATCTGCGGTGAAGCTCCTGCCAAAACTGCTTTTGCAATCAGTGGTGTATTTTGCAGAATATTTTTATCGGTTGTTAATGCCGTATTCCGAACCATTCCGCCGATGCTGATGTTCTTTTTCGACACAACGATTTCACTGGAAACAGCTGACGTAATGTCTATCAAAGCATCCGGTTGAGCAATGTTTTTTTTCAGAAGGTCAACCAAGTTCGTACCGCCTGCAACAAAATGTGCTTTTTCATTTTTCGAGCGTAATGCAGCATTTGTATTGGCTGCTTTTTCAAAAGTATAAGGTTTCATCGTGCTGCAACTTTTTGGATAGATTGAACAATTCCGTTATAGGCTCCGCAACGGCAGAGATTTCCGCTCATAAATTCTTTTATTTCTTCTACCGAATTGGTATGACCTTCGTTCACACAGGCAACGGCAGACATAATCTGTCCCGGAGTACAATATCCGCATTGAAAACCGTCACATTCAATAAAAGCTTCCTGCATCGGATGAAGTTTTTCTCCATCGGCAAGACCTTCAATTGTTGTCACTTCCTTTCCGGGAACCATCACCGCCAAAGTAAGACAGCTTAAAGCTCTTTCTCCGTCAATATGAACTGTACAAGCTCCACATTGACCGTGATCACAGCCTTTTTTCGTTCCTGTAAGATTTAAATCTTCTCTTAAGACATCTAAAAGTGTTGTACGGGAATCACTTTTCAGTTCGTATGATTTTTTATTGACAGAGATTTTTACGGGAAGTACGGTTTTTTTGGGAAGTATAAACGTTTTCACATCATTGTAAAAAGCTTTGACTGACGATGGTATTGCAGCCAATAAAGCGGCCATTGCAGAAGTTTTGAGGAAGAGCCTTCTGCTGTAATTTGATTTTTCAGGCATTGCAGTAGAATTTTAAATTCAAATTGTATGATGTATTTTTGTATTTAAATGAAAAATTGAAAAAATCTTTATCTTTAGATAAAAACATCATATCTTTCAAATATACTTAAATAATCAATCGTAATTAAGGGTTAAAACTAATTTAGAGATAAACAAAATAACAGAAACTGATATTGAAACCATCATCTTTTCGATGGAAAATACAGTTTGTTTTATTATTTAGATTTGGCTTAAAACTTTCATCCGGTTTCTGCAAATTATTGCCATGAGAAAAATTTATTATGTTCCGGGATTAATCAGTGCGTTGGTAATTCCTGTTTTGCTTTGGGATTACATTACACCTTATATAGACTTCACGGTAACCAATGTTATTGATGTACAGCTTCCTTCAAAAGATAAAAATGCAAATATCAATCAGGAAGAAAATAGTATCGGAAATTTCTTGCCTTTACAACGTGACCATTATTCGAAAATAACTGTTAGCGGTAATGAAGCAAAAAAGAATTCCAATTTATATGTTTCAGAAATCAGAAAACTCAGGAACCAAAATTCAGAAAACAAAGGAATTGAATTTGTTTTAAATAAAAACAATACATACGGCGATTTTGTATCATTATTGAATGATTTTCATATTTCAAAGCATGAATATTACGGTATAGATTTGGAAAGCGGAAACTTGGTTGCAAGTACCAATTATAGCGTACCACAACAAGGGGTAAATACTGATAATGTGCAAATGTGCATCGAAATTTTTGAAATCGTTGATACGCCAAATAAAAATATCTGGAATTATCTGAATGACTTCGCAGACAGAAAATTTGTAAATATCTTTTCAGAAAAAATTGTTCAACTTCCTACAGGAAGCTTTCCCATAATTTTTGGTTTTTTATTATTCCTAAATATGTCGATGCTGAGTATTAAAGAAAGGTTTCAACTATCTTAAACAAAAAAGACTGCCTTTCGACAGTCCTTTCATTTTACTTTATAAGACACTTATTTCTTATCTAAAAGAGAAATATAATCTCCGTAACCTTTGTCTTTCATTTCAGCTTTGGGAATAAATTTCAAAGATGCTGAATTGATGCAATATCTCAATCCGCCTTTATCTTTTGGTCCGTCATCGAAAACATGTCCCAAATGTGCATCTCCGGTTTTACTTCTCACCTCGGTTCTCGTCATTCCAACTGTATTATCCACTTTTTCGTCAATCAGTTTCTGGCTAATCGGTTTTGAAAAACTTGGCCATCCGCATCCAGATTCAAACTTATCGGTCGAAATAAATAATGGTTCACCGGTTGTAATATCCACATATATTCCTTCTCTTGTCTCATCCCAATATTCATTTTTGAAAGGCATTTCCGTAGCATTTTCCTGGGTTACTTTATACTGTTCAGAAGTTAGTTTCTGTTTTAAAACATTTTTGTCCTGCTTTTGATATTTCGTTAATTTTTTAGGAGGATTTGCATTTTTCGCCATTTCAAAAAGTCCCGGCTCGATATGGCAGTAACCTCCCGGATTTTTATCTAAATAATCCTGATGATAATCTTCAGCACTGTAGAAATTTTTCAACGGAATCGTTTCTACTAAAATAGGCTTGCTGTAATTTTTAGCTAATTTTGCCACTTCCTGCTTTACGATTGCCTCTGTTTCTTTATCGGTAGAATAAATTCCGGTTCTGTACTGATCTCCTCTGTCATTTCCCTGCTTGTTTAAACTTGTAGGATCAATTGTTTTAAAATAAAGATCAATTAAAAGTGTAAGATCAACCTGTTCGGGATCGTATTTTACTTTTACGGTTTCTGCAAAACCTGTTGTATGGCTGATTACTTCCTCGTAAGTCGGATTTTTCTTGTTTCCGTTCGCATATCCCACTTCCGTTCCTACCACGCCACGAATTTGTTGAAAAAAATGTTCAGTTCCCCAAAAACATCCGCCTGCAAAATAAACTTCTTTTACATTTTTGTTGTCCATAATGGTCTCATTTTCTTTTTTAGTTTCTGTGGATTTCAGTTTCTTTGAATCTCCACAGCTTGTTGCAAATACTGCTATACTCAGAATCATTCCGAGTAATATAAATATGTTTTTCATTTTTATCTTTTTATTCATTTTAATTCTTTTTTTGTTCAATTAAAATCCGCAATTCTTATTGCAAATTTCGGACTATAAATCATGATTAATTACTGATAATTTCTATTAAAACAATAGTGAAATTACCTTCAATTTACCTAGAATTATATACGATGAATGTTGGAATGTGGTTTTAAATAAGGAGAACTTTCATTGAGAATGAAATTCATCACTGAGCTTTTAATATCTCGATTGTCTTGGTTAATTTTAAGATCGTTCCGTTCATTTTTTTAAGATTTGAATTAATACTTTGTCGTTTTCAAAACTATAGTCGGAACAAATTCAAAATCCTGACAAAAATTTTATTAAATATCTAAATTTTTAATGATTTTATCTTTAAATGACTGAATTTCAGAATCATTAATTTTAGTACTATTTTCCTGAGAAAGCTTTCTTTTCAGAATATCGTCTAAAATTTCCAATTTCTGTTTGTAAGCTCTGCACCATTTACAGATTTTTAAATGCAAAGACAATTTCCAGTTTTCTTTTGAGGAAATATTTTCTGCATTTCGTTTTTCCATCAGTAAAGTTGCTTCACTGCATGGTAAAAATATGATATGGATTAGTTTTCTTAGCATCTTTTAAATCATTTATGATTTGGCAAACCAGTTAAATTCCAGACATTCTCTCAACTGCATTCTGCTTCTTTGCAGAATCTTCCATAGATTAGTCGTAGAAATATTCAATTCCTGACTTACTTCCGGTGCTTTTTTTTCTTCAAGATAATACATTTTCACCGGAATCTTCCATCTGGAAGGTAAATCTTCAAGACAATTCTCTAATGCTTGATTAAAATCCCTATCGTCAAGAAGCTCGGCTTCTCTATTTTCTGTGTTCCAGTTATTTAAAACGTCATTATTTCTCCAAGAACCGTTTTCTTCAAAAAAATGGTCGAGTTTAATTTCTGGTTCCGATTTATATTTTTTTCGGTAAAAATCAGCGACTTTATAACTAAGAATCGTCATCAACCAGGTTAAAGGTTTGCTTTTCCCTTCAAAAGAATCAAACGACGAAAAAGCCGAAATAAAAACCTCCTGAACAAGATCTTCCGCCTCCACTTTATCCGAAACCAGATAAACAGCACGTCTTAACAATGCTTCTGAGTATTGCTCGATCCAGCTTTTGAGGGTTTCGTTTTTTGTCATGCTAAAATTTTATCTTTTCAGATTGTAACGAAGATAATAAGTTAAAAGGCAAATAGCAAAAAAATATACGGCATCAAAATTCCCCTCCATTGGAGGGGTGGCGAAAATTCGAAAGAATTTTTGACGGGGTGGTTTTTGTATGCGTACTCAAAATAGTTGAATTTAGATTTCTCCTTCGTCGAAATGACAAAAGTTGTAAGAACAACCAAAATCCTAGCCCCGATTGCAGCTTTGTTTGAGCTCATTTCGTATGTTTCTACGGCGTGGCTTCGCCACGCCGTAGAAACATACGAAATAGCGAGTGCGGAAAGCGGGAAAGAGCTCCTAAAAAATATTTAAAACTAAATCAGCTAAAAACATTAAATTTGCATCTTATCAAAAATTTAAAAAGCAAAGCTCTATATAAAATGACTTCACAGGAAATAAGACAAAAGTTTTTAGACTACTTTCAATCAAAAGAACATCTTATCGTTCCTTCTGCACCGATTGTGCTGAAAGATGATCCGACCTTAATGTTTTCCAACTCAGGAATGACGCAGTTCAAAGATTATTTTTTAGGATATAAAGAACCTAAAGCCTCAAGAATTGCCGATACGCAGAAATGTTTAAGAGTTTCCGGGAAGCATAATGATTTGGATGATGTAGGTCGCGACACCTATCACCATACGATGTTTGAAATGCTTGGAAACTGGTCTTTTGGTGATTATTTCAAAAAAGAAGCGATTACTTGGGCTTGGGAATTACTGACTGAAGTATACGGAATTCCGAAAGAAAATCTTTACGTAACCATTTTTGAAGGAGACGAAAAAGAAAATCTTGAAAGAGATACAGAAGCTTACGATTTGTGGAAACAGTTTATTTCCGAAGACCGAATTATCAACGGAAACAAGAAAGATAATTTCTGGGAAATGGGTGCAAGTGGACCTTGTGGACCGTGTTCAGAAATCCACGTTGATTTGAGAAGTGCTGAAGAAAAAGTAAAAGTTTCAGGTTTGGAATTGGTAAATAATGACCATCCTCAGGTTGTAGAAATCTGGAATCTCGTTTTCATGCAGTTCAACAGAAAAGCAGACGGTTCTCTGGAAAATCTTCCGGCAAAACACATCGATACCGGAATGGGATTCGAGCGTCTTTGTATGGCTTTACAGCAGAAAGAATCCAATTATGACACCGATGTTTTTACTCCTTTAATTGCTAAGGTTGAAAAGCTTTCAGGTAAAAAATATACAGGAATTTTAACAGACGAAAAAGACATCGCCATTCGTGTTGTTGTTGACCACATCAGAGCCGTTTCGTTTGCAATTGCAGACGGACAGCTGCCTTCAAACGGAGGAGCAGGTTATGTGATCAGAAGAATTTTGAGAAGAGGAATTTCTTATGCTTATCGATTCTTAGACCAAAAAGAGCCTTTCTTATATCAGTTGGTTGCAGTTCTTCAGGAACAAATGGGTAAATTTTTCCCAGAGCTTGAAAAACAGGGAACTTTAGTTACGGAAGTAATTAAAAGTGAGGAAGAATCTTTCTTAAGAACGATTGAAACAGGATTAATAAGGGTTGATAAATTAATTCAGCAGACGATTTCTGAAGGTAAAAAAGTATTGCCAACAGAAGAAGTTTTCGAGTTATATGATACTTACGGTTTCCCGGATGATTTAACGAGAATCATTGCAGAGGAAAAAGGTTTAACCATCGACGAAAAAGGATTTGAACAAGCTTTAAACGAACAAAAACAACGTTCAAAAGCGGATTCTGCCCAGAAAGTTTATGATTGGGTAACTTTAGAAGAAAGAGAAGAAAACTTTGTTGGTTACGATAAAATCGAATCTGAAACCTACATTACAAGATACAGAAAAGTAGAAAATAAAGACGGAGAATTTTATCAGGTGGTGTTGAGCGAATCGCCTTTCTATCCGGAAGGTGGTGGACAAATCGGAGATAAAGGTGTCCTTGAAAATGCTACCGAAAGCTTTGAAGTTTTAGAAACTAAAAAAGAAAACGGATTGATTATTTCTTTAATCAGCGGACTTCCGAAAGATGCAGGTGCTGTTTTTTATGCTAAAGTAAATGCAACCGACAGAAAAAACTCTCAGGCAAATCACTCTGTTACACATTTGTTGCATGAAGCTTTAAGAGAAGTTTTAGGAACGCACGTTGAGCAGAAAGGTTCGTACGTTGGTCCAGATTATCTTCGTTTTGATTTCTCCCATTTCAACAAAATGACGGAAGAAGAACTGGCTTTGGTTGAAGATAAAGTAAACCAAAAGATCAAGGAAAGCATTGCGTTGCAGGAATTCAGAAATATTCCAATTCAAGAAGCGATTGACAAAGGTGCGATGGCCTTGTTTGGTGAAAAATATGGAGACAGTGTGAGAATGATCAAGTTTGGAAGTTCAAAAGAGCTTTGTGGTGGAACTCACGTGAAAAACACCAGCGAAATCGGTCATTTTAAAATTGTTTCTGAAAGCTCTGCAGCAGCGGGTATCAGAAGAATTGAAGCGATTTCAGGTGATAAATCTGCAGAATATTTTAAAAATTTAGAAAAACAAATTACTGAACTTTCTCAATTGCTAAAATCTAAAGATGTTTTGAAATCTATCGAGAAATTAATCGAAGAAAACGCATCATTGAAATCCGAAGTTGAAGCATTCAAAAGAGAAAAAGCGAAAGGCGAAATCGGTGACTGGAAAAACGCTTACGAACACAAAGGAGACAAGCAACTTTTGGTAAAGAAAACCTCTCTTGATGCAGGTTCTGTAAAAGATATCGTGTTCCAGTTGAAGAAAGAAATCCCAACTTCAGTAACGATCATTCTTTCTGATGCAGACGGAAAACCAATGATTACCGTTGGTGTTTCAGATGATTTGGCAGCAAGTTATCAAGCCGGAACCATCGTAAAAGATTTAGCAAAAGAAATCCAAGGCGGCGGCGGCGGAAATCCGGGCTTTGCAACAGCAGGCGGTAAGAATCTTGATGGTCTGGAAAATGCTTACCAGAAGGCTTTGAATATTTAATTATTCATAAGGTATAAATTAAAAAAGCAGCTGTCGTTACGACAGCTGCTTTTTATTTCTATTACATTGGAATTTTCTGAACTTTAATACGAATGTCCGTAATCAATAATAACTTGGTTTTTAACGGCTTGTTTGTCATTGACTACGTCGAATCTTTGATTTCCGCAGGAATCTCAACACACTGAAAATAAAGCAGTTTAGATTCCTTCGGAAATCAAAGATTCGACGTAGTCAATGACAAAATGACTGCTAATTTTACCATTATGTTTAAAAAAGGACATTCATTAACTTTAATTAATAGCGATGGGTTTTAACCCATCCTTCAAACGACATAAGAAGATTGGCTTTAGCCGAAATAATAAGTTTTGGCTAAAGCCTTTCCTGTGAAAACATTTATAGTCGGGCTAAAGCCCGACCCTATTGAATGAATGCTTGAATACTAATTTTCATTTCGAACTATTTTAAAAGAAATTAGCACTCACTTTGTCATTCCGTAGGAATCTCAACATCTCACGCACATTAAAAAGTTTAGATTCCTACGGAAATCAAAGATTCGACATAGTCAATGACAAACAAGCTGGAATATATTTTTATTAATGAACACACCGTGGTGAATTTATAACTTGATTTAAATGATTTATCAAATTACACCGGATCCGTCGGTGGCACTTCCGGCAAACCGCTTGGGGTGTCGTAGATGATGTAATCATTGTATTTGGCTTCATTGGTTTCGTAGAAAATATCCTGACCGATGCCCGCGTATTTGGTGAGCAGTTGGTACAGAATATTGAGGGCTTCTACTCTACCTTCGGCGGCAACATCACGGTCGGAAATTCCCTGAGCCTGTGCATCGATGGCGAGATCCAGCGCGTCGCGTTGGGTAATGAGGGTGTTGATTTTATCTGAGGTAAGACCTTCTTCCGAAAGTTCGGTAAGGTACTTTTCTGCGGTGCTGCTCATGATTTTGGCGACACGGACAATCTCGGCATCGCTTTGCTGACTGATTAAGGCATTGCCGAATTCCTTGTATTTGGCACTGAATTGCCCGAAAACATTTTCTGCCATATTGAAAATACTGCGCATGGATTTTTCGAGGGCTTTTCGGGCGGTATCTTTCTGCTCGGTGAGATTGATTTTGATGGCTTCGAGCTGTTCATCGCTTGGAAAACTGTCTACGGTACTTCGGGCAGTCATGAGTTCGGTCTTTTTTGCGGGACTGTAGCCACGGTCGGTGAATTCGGCAATATCTCTGTCGATTAAACCGATGAATTCATCTGCTTTTTGTTTCAATACGGAATCTGCTAATTTGAAATTACGTACTACCTGTTCTTTTTTCATAATGGATTTGTTTTTGTGTTTAAAATATAGTTCTGAAATCTCAATTTCTCATTTGCACTTATGCGTCAGCTTTTACAAAAAGCCCGTAAAACACTGATAAATACTAAATTGTACTTGATTGGCTCTTCGGAACGGTTGAACGGCTCTTCGGAGTACTTGACTGGCTCTTCGGAATGGTTGATTGCCTTTACAGAACACTTGAACGACCTTTCGGAAGGGTTGATTTCCTCAACGGAATACTTGAACGTCTTTTCTGAACGTTTGAAGCGGTCTTCAAACTTCCTGAGCGATCCAATTGAATACTTTATCGGTTTTTGAGTTCAGTAAGTTGTTGGTTACAATCTTGGGGGGTTGTGGGATCCGATGGTGCCGGAAACCTGCGCATGAACTGCGGGATTATTTTTAAATATCATCATTTTGTTTTTTGTTGTTCTTCAAACAAATATAAAAATATTTTTGAATAGTGTGGGATTGATAATTTTATTTTTTTGAAATGGAAAAACCTCGCGGGTGGGCGAGGTTTTTAAATAAATACTTTATGTTAAATAAATGACAATCATTGTTACAAAAAAAGTAGCTATCAATAATGATAATTAAAAATTCGGTAAAACGCTTTCGATTTTATTGATTACAAACTTATAAGTTGATATATCTAATTTATTTGACTTATTTGACTCCACCTTTTTCTCCAATTTTTCTTTTAGGGAAATTAAGAATAATCTTTCAGCTTTTAAGTCAGGATAAATTGATGCCCTATATCTGTACTCAATCAAAAAACCTAGTTCTATTAATTGTTTGTTTTTAAATTTTCCTATAACATTCCAAAACCTTTTAAACTTGAAGGAAGCAAAAAAAGGTTTAAAAATAAATTCATTATTTATATTTTGTGATTTTTCAATAAATTCATCGAAATCTTTTTCAAAATCATTAAAAATATCTTCAAGTTTATCCAATTCATCTTGTCTTGCTATTTGACGATTTCTTTCAATACATGCTTCTATGACTTCTTTAATATCATCTTTATATTTTTCAGAAGGATCAATCGACAAGTGGAAATCTAAATGTTTTACGTATTGGTATTTTCCTGATTTAATTTTATTAATAATTTTTTTCTTAACATTTTCAATTTTCAAGTTTAGAGGGTTGTCAAATCTTGTAATATAATGAAATGCAGTTGCATATTCATTTAAGAAAAGTTTATTATCATCAATAAGTTTTATTAAATTCTTTGTTGCTTTTTTGTAATCGTTGGGCAACAGATTTACACAATCCCAATATCTTAATTTACTATATATCAATTCTTTTTCTGTAAAATTTTCACTTTCACTTTTATAAATTTCTTGAAAATCATTCAATAATTTCACATCTTCTAAAATGCTATTTCCAATTATATATTCCAAAATACTTTGAAAAAATCTTATTTTGTATTGATCATTATTATATTGATCAGCAAACTCGTCGATATAATCCCTTCTATGATCTGCAGAACTCTCACCAAACAAACTCCAATTTATTCTTTTATTCGAAAAATAGTCTATCAATAGATTCAGATTCTTATCATCTAATTTACCTAACTTGTATTCAAACGCAATTGGTAGAGTAAATTTTAAAACATCGATAAGAATATCATTTTTTATCTTTTTTAGATTTTCATTTTGATTAATTATTTTCAATGATTTACTGAAAACATTTTTGAAATGTTCTAAAAAAAATATCACATTTCTTAAATTATCATCCTTTATACTAACAAGATTAATTATATAAGCTGCCTGTGATTTTAGAAAGTCAAAATATTCAGTATTAGATTTATAACTTTCAATTAAATTATTGATTACTGATAAATTATCTTGTTTAAAAGGAAAAGAAACACCAATTACTTTTTCACGTAAAATTGAATATGTATCAATGTCATTTACATTCATTTCTTTTCTTAAAGTATCCTCATTAGCAACGAGAATTACTTTAGCGCTCTTATTTTCTACCAAATTGTTTATAAATCCATAAACTTCTGACAAATTTAAGTCTGTACTTTTACGATCAATATCGTCAAAACAGATTACAAAATTTTCATAATTATTAATTTCACTTGGTGTTAAGCCTGAATCTTTAAAAACCTCATCTACATCAATACTGACAAATTTAGCTGCACCTTTTAATAGACCACCAAATATTTGAATACCTTTTTTCTTCAGAATAGGATAAGCTTCAAAAAAAATTAATTTTTCAATTTCTTCTATTGAAGAGACACCAAAAAGAGAAATTTTAATCGTTTTATATTTTTCTTCACTTCCTAAATCTTTTTTGATTTTTTTAATTTCAGGAAATAATAAATTCTCAAGATAATATGTTTTTCCAATTCCGTATTTTCCTGTTACAATGACTGCATAATTTGTTTTTTGTTTTAAATAATCAAGAATTCTTAATGTTAAATTTTCGTTCATTTTATTGATTTTTTTTATTTAGGATGATATATTTGCAAATAAGATTTATTTCTATATAAAAATAAATATTATGTAAGACCAAAGCAATTTTATTTCAAACTCAAAGGAAAAAACAAATTACAATATTCTCGATACAAAATTATTTGGCAAATAATTTCTACTCGAACTGACGAAAGTTGTCAACAGCAGAAATAGTATTAAATATAAAACCCTTAAAAACTCTTAAATAAAACCCCATTTCTCAATCATTCGGGAATTGAACACTATAAAAATCAGCTGCATTAAATTGAAATACAGCGGTTTTTATTTTTAACAAAAGATTATATTTTCTTCCGTCATTTTGTAACTTTCTTATCAATAGTTTTGTCTAATTAATAAAAAGCTACATGACTAAACTTTTATCTGCTCTGTTTTTATTGTCCGCGCTCCTGTTTTTCGGGCAAACACAACTGAAAGTTTTAAGCAAATCAACCAAAGAACCGGTTCCCAATGCGGCGGTTTACTGCGATGATGAACTGCTTGGGAAAACCGATTACAGCGGGAATCTCAGTTTTAAAACAAAATGCAAAAAAGTAGAAATTCTTGCCAGCAATTTTGAAGATATTTCTGTAGACGTAAAAAAGAATATGGAAATCTCAATGATTCCGCTTTCTGAAAAAAGAAGCAATATCGACCGCGTGGTAATTCAGGATAAAAGTGATCCAAGAGCATTGAGGATTCTGGATGAAGTGAATAAAAAAGCAAAAGAAAATTCTCCGAAGTCTTTAGATTCTTATCATTTCAAATCTTATTCTAAATTTTCTATCGATGTAGACAAAGATTCTGTTGATGTCTACAAAAACTTTTTAGCAATCAGAAAAGATTCGCTTTCAAAAGTTGATAAGAAAGATTTTATTCAGAAAGAAAAAGACAAAAAAGATTCTCTTACCGCCGAAGATTTCATTGGTGCTACGGAAGAAAGTCAGATGTTTCTTTGGGAAAAAGCTACGGAATACAAATATTCTCAGAAGTTTGGTGAGAAAACCAATATCATCGACAACAGAATGTCCGGTTTCAAAAATCCGATCTATGAAGCTTTAGCGATCAACATTTCTAATCTGGATCGTGTTCCGAGACAGCTTCGACCGGAAAACAGAAAATTGTTTAATTTTTATCTTTCTGATACGTTGCAGCTGGACGGAAGAAAAACTTTTGTTATCAAATTCAAGGAAATCACAGACAAAAAGAAGCAAAATCCCCGAAAATTTAACGGAAAAATATATATCGATTCCGATACTTATGCCTTGAAAAAATTTGAAAGCCAAAACAAGAAACAAAACGAAGGCGACATTGTTTCTGTTTGGAAACCTGTAAATGGAAAATGGTTTTTAGACTATGAAGACATTAAAGTCAAAATGGGAAGCCAAAGTTTCAATACATCAAAAAAAGACAGTATAAAATCCGGACAAACCGCAAAATACAACAGAAAAAAATTCGGAAATTATTTATATGTTAAAAACCGTTTTTTTGATTTTAACATTAATGAAGAGCAAAAAGCGTCAGAGTTCAAAGGTTATTCTCTGGAAATGAAAAATTCTGACGGAAGTCTTCTCGATCAGTACAGAACCGACAGTCTAACTGCAAGAGAAAGCGCAACCTACACCAAAATCGACAGTTTTGTACAAAAACATGACTTCGAGAAAAAACTAAGCTTTTTAACCCAATTAATGAGAGGAAATCTGCGCTACAAAATGATTGATTTCGATATTACTAAACTTTTCAGCTACGATAAATACCAAGGTGTGCGTTTGGGAGCAGGTCTGAAGCTGAATGAGAGATTCAGTAAAACATTTTCTCCGGATGGCTATTTTGGGTACGGGTTTAAGGATCATACCTGGAAATACGGCCTAGGTTTAGACGTAAAATTATCAGATAAAAGAACTTCTGTTTTCAGGATAGATTATGTGGATGACGTATTTGCTGCAGGAAGATTTAGCAACAATATGTGGGATATGATGACCAGAATTAATGATTTGAATCTTGATATTCACAATGCTAATTTCTATAAAAACCAAAAATGGGGAGCGTCTTATCTTTATGATATTTCGAATTCTTTAAGCATGAAATTGAGCTTAAATAAAGAAAAACAGTCTGCTGTTTTTGATTATCAGTACAAAAATTTAGGCAACAGTTTCGACAATACAAGTGCCACTTTATCTTTAAAGTTCGCTCCGAATGATAAAAATATTATGACACCAACCGGAAAATATACTTACGAAAAGGCATTTCCACAGATATTTATGAATTTTGAAAAAGGATTTAACGCTTTAGGCGGCGATTTGGATTATCACAGATTAGATGCATTGATCATTCATCAGTTTAGATCAAAATTAGGCTACACAAATATCAAATTGTTCGGTGGGCTTTCTTCGGGAACAGCTCCGATCTGGAAAAACTTTGAAATCGCAGGTCATAGAGACGGAAGTCCGGATAAGTGGTATCAGAATATCAACACGCCATCCAATCTAGGATTTACAACAATGCCTGCAGGAACTTTTTATGCGGATAAATTTGTTGGTTTTAAAATTTCACAATATTTACCTTTCAGATTTAAAACCTTCGGATCAAGATATTCCAATCTTGAGGTTGAATACCAATCTGCCATCGGAGATTTTAAAAACCGTAGCGATCATCAGTTCGATTTTCAGGTTCTGGATCATTATTATCAGGAAGTCGGAATCATCTGGAACCGTTTTCTGGGAAGAAATTTCGGCGTAGGCTTTTCTTACAGATTAGGACACTATCAAACGTCTGAGTTTAAAGATAATTTTGGGATTAAACTAAGGTTTAATGTTTTGAATTAATCTTTATATGAATGTCCCTCTTTAAGCATAATACTAAAATCAGCAGTTATTTTGTCATTGACTACGTCGAATCATAGATTTCCGTAGGAATCTCTACACACTGAAAATAAATTAGTTTAGATTCCTCCGGAATG
>Ga0256786_1000060_pt1 | contig 95022 bp, 81 predicted proteins | sample MC6MC0937MT_FD_186053 | JGI IMG/M metagenome (GOLD analysis project Ga0256786, IMG submission 186053) | Metatranscriptome of enriched soil aggregate microbial communities from Iowa State University, Ames, United States - MC6-MC0937-MT... | ecosystem: Environmental > Terrestrial > Soil >...
CAGAAATGTAACGATTTGCTAAAGCTTAATTAAATATGATTCTTTTGAGTCTATTACATTAAACTAAAGCTTAAGATTTAGTATTAGAGATGTCACCCTGAGCCTGTCGAAGGGTCTACCAAAATAAAAATTAATAAAATTTAATTCATCGCAACAATGAAGAAATATGTTATCGGATTAGATTATGGAACAGATTCCGTTCGTGCAGTTCTAATTGATACAGAAAACGGAGCCGAGCTTGCAACATCCGTAAGCTATTACCAAAGATGGAAAGAAGGAAAATTTTGTCAGCCGGAACAAAATCAATTTCGTCAGCATCCTTTAGACCATATTGAAGGTTTGCAAAAAACCATTTCCGATGTGGTAAAAGAAAGTGGAGTAGCACCCGAAAGTATTGTCAGCATCTGTATTGATACCACTGGTTCGTCGCCGCTCCCGGTAAACAAAGAAGGAATTGCGTTGGCTTTAACGCCTGGTTTCGAACAAAATCCAAATGCAATGATGGTGTTGTGGAAAGACCATACATCAATTGATGAAGCAGAAGAAATCAACCGACTTGCAAGAAGTTGGGGCGGCGAGGATTACACCAAATTTGAAGGCGGAATCTATTCTTCCGAATGGTTTTGGGCAAAAATTCTTCACATCAACAGAGTTGATGATAATGTAAAAAATGCGTCTTACAGTTGGATGGAGCATTGCGATTATATTACTTTTCTCCTTTCCGACAATCAAAATTTATCGACTTTTAAGAGGAGCCGTTGTGCCGCAGGTCACAAAGCAATGTGGCACGAATCGTGGGGTGGACTTCCTTCTAAAGACTTTCTCAGTCAGTTAGACCCGTCGTTAGCTGAACTTCGTGACAGGCTGTACGACAAAACATATACTTCAGACGAAATTACAGGAAATTTGAATCAAGAATGGGCGGCAAAATTAGGATTAACGACAAATACGGTGATTGCTGTGGGAACTTTCGACGCACATTCCGGAGCAGTCGGTGCAAAAGTGGAGGAGAACACGCTGATCAGAATTATGGGAACATCTACTTGTGATATTATGGTCGCACCCAACGATATTATCGGAGATAAAACCGTGAAAGGAATCTGCGGACAGGTAGATGGTTCGGTCATTCCTGGATTGATTGGTCTGGAGGCGGGTCAGTCGGCGTTTGGTGATTTGTTGGCCTGGTACAAAGACATTCTGATGTGGCCAACTCAAAATATTCTGATGAATTCTAGTGTCATTGATGAACATCAAAAACAAAAATTAAAAGAAGAAATAGAAAATAATCTCATCCGAAATCTTACCTTGGAAGCCGAAAAAATCCCTCTTTCCGAAGCCGTTCCTATTGCGTTGGATTGGATTAACGGACGAAGAACACCTGATGCGAATCAAGAGCTGAAAGCTGCTATCAGCAACCTGTCACTAGGAACGAAAGCACCACATATTTTCAAAGCGTTAGTGAATGCGATTTGTTTCGGTTCCAAAAAAATTGTTGACCGTTTCGAAGAAGAAGGCGTGAAAATCGAAAAAGTCATTGGAATCGGCGGCGTTGCCAGAAAATCACCTTTCATTATGCAGACTTTGGCAAATGTCCTGAATATGCCGATTGTGGTGGCAGCTTCAGACCAGGCTCCGGCTTTGGGAGCAGCCATTTACGCAGCCGTTGCAGCCGGAATTTATCACAATGTTCAGGAAGCAAGCCAGAAAATGGGTTCCGATTTCGAAGCCGAATATTTCCCACAGGCAGAACACGTAGAAAAATATGCAGAATTAATGAGTCAATATCAAATTCTAGCCGACTTCACGGAAAACAATATCAAATCGAAAAAGAAGTCGAAAGTTGACAGTTTATAGTTGATAGAAATTTTAACCAGGATTTGATAGCTCCGTAGGAGCGCACTGTTAATAGCCAAATATAATTGTCCATACAAACCAAGCCTCGTAGAGGCGACCTGTTAAATAGATTATAGTACAAAAATTAACGATTAAAATTTTTATGGCAGCTTTATCCGTCTTCCGCTCCCAATCTTTTTTTTGCCAACGCTTTTGCCAACACAAAAAAGGATTTCCGCTCAAGCCGGGCTGCGAGCAATTCACTGCTGAAATTAAATATCTAGTTAGCTGAAGCCTAATAAGTACCTGTAATCTTTAAATTATTTAATCTTTTAATCATTTAATAAAAATAAAATGAGCATCTATAAAGAACTCCAGAGAGAATGTTACGAAGCCAATATGCAGTTGGATGCCTTGAAGCTGGTTGTTTACACTTTCGGAAATGTAAGTGCGGTCGACCGTGAAAAAGGAATCTTTGCCATCAAACCCAGTGGGGTTCCATATGAACTCCTAAAACCCGAAGACATTGTGATTTTAGATTACGATGCCAACGTAGTCGAAGGAAAATTAAGACCGTCTTCTGACACCAAAACCCACGCTTACCTTTACAAAAACTGGGAAAACATTGGCGGAATCTCACATACGCACGCCATTTATTCGGTCGCTTGGGCGCAGGCTCAAATGGACATTCCTATTTTTGGAACGACTCACGCAGATCATCTGACAACAGATATTCCCTGTGCACCGCCAATGCGTGATGATTTAATCGAAGGAAACTACGAATACAACACTGGAATTCAGATTTTGGATTGCTTCAAAGAAAAAGAACTGTCTTACGAAGAAGTAGAAATGGTTCTTATCGGAAATCACGGACCGTTCACCTGGGGTAAAAATGCGGACAAAGCCGTCTACAACAGCAAAGTTCTGGAAACCATTGCTGAAATGGCGTATCGCACCAGACAAATCAACCCAAATGCACCAAGACTGAAAGATTCGCTCATCAAAAAACATTACGAACGGAAACACGGCAAAAATGCCTATTACGGACAGTAAACGGCTATTAGCTTTTGGCAATTAGCATCTAGCTTTTAAAATCAATCAACAATCAACCAAAAACCATCAACTAAAAATATGTTAACACCTCTCAATACAAAAGAAATCTGGTTTATCACCGGAAGCCAGCATTTATACGGACCTGAAACCTTAGCTCAGGTTGCGGAACATTCAAGGAAAATCGTAGAAGCCCTGAATGCTTCTTCATCAATTCCTGTAAAAGTCGTTTTAAAGACAACCGTAAAAACTACAGAAGAAATTTTCGAAACCCTTACAGCCGCTAATTTTGCCAAAGACTGTATCGGAATTGTAACCTGGATGCACACGTTTTCTCCTGCAAAAATGTGGATTCGCGGACTAACCGCTTTGCAAAAACCAATGTTGCATCTTCATACGCAGTTCAATCAGGATATTCCGTGGTCTACGATGGATATGGATTTTATGAACCTGAATCAGGCGGCTCACGGCGACCGTGAATTCGGATTTATGGTAAGCCGTCTTCGCAAAAACAGAAAAGTAGTTGTCGGACATTGGACTGATGAAAGAGTTCAGAAACAAATTGGCGATTGGTCGAGAGTTGCAGCAGGTTGGGATGATTGGCAAGGTGCTAAATTCGCCCGTTTTGGGGATAATATGAGATATGTAGCCGTGACAGATGGCGACAAAGTAGAAGCAGAAACCAAATTTGGATTTTCAGTAAATACTTGGGGAATAGGGGATTTGGTAAGTGTTGTCAATTCCATTGGCGATGGCGAAATCAAAACTTTGATTGAAGAGTATGAAGCGTCTTACAAAATGGCTGAATCTCTTCTTTCAGGCGGAAGCAATAGAAAATCTCTTGAAGCGGCAGCAAGAATAGAATTAGGTTTAGAAAAATTCCTGAAAGACGGAAATTTCAAAGGCTTCTCAGATACTTTTGAAGACCTTCACGGATTGGAGCAACTTCCGGGAATTGCCGTTCAAAGATTAATGGAAAAAGGTTACGGTTTTGCCGGAGAAGGTGATTGGAAAACAGCGGCTTTAGTTCGTGCAATGAAGACAATGGGACAAGGTCTTGAGGGTGGAAATGCCTTTATGGAAGATTACACCTATCATTTAAATCCTTCAAATCCTTCGGTTTTGGGTTCTCATATGTTGGAAGTCGACCCTGTTTTGGCGGTTGATAAACCATCTTGTGAAATTCATCCTTTGGGAATTGGTGGAAAAGCCGACCCTGTTCGTTTGGTTTTTAATTCAAGAGGAAATATTGATTCTCTGAATGCCGCTTTGATGGATTTCGGAAATCATTTCAGGCTTTTAATTAATAAAACAAAAGCGTTGGAAATCACTGAAGAATTACCAAAACTTCCTGTCGCAAGAGTCCTTTGGAAGCCGCTTCCGGATTTGTATACGGCGGCAGAAGCCTGGATTTTGGCTGGTGGAGCGCATCATACGTGTTACAGTGAAAACATCAGTGCAGAACAGCTGGAAGATTTTGCAGAGATTGCAGGAATCGAATCTCTTGTTATCGATGAAGACACAAAAATCCGTGATTTTAAGAATACCCTTCGTTGGAATGAAATTTATTATCGCTAATCTTGTAAAATCATCCAGACTATGAAAAAAATAACTTATAACCTGATTATTATTGCGCTTTTATGTATTTTCGGGTGCAATAAAAAAGAAAATAATAATCAGCCTCAAAAAGAGAATATGGAAAATATACAGGTTTCAGATTACGGAGTGACAGCGAAAGGCGATTCCATTAAAAAATATAGTTTAACTAACAAAAACGGAATGAAGCTGGAGGTCATCAATTTTGGTGGAATCATAACTTCACTAACGGCTCCTGATAAAAACGGAAAATATGAAGATATTGTTTTAGGCTTTACAAAACCTGAAGATTATTTCAATGGAAATCCATATTATTTCGGAGCGTTGATTGGTCGTTACGGGAACAGGATTGCCAATGCCAAATTCACTTTGGAAGGTAAAACTTATGAGATCAATAAAAACGACGGATCCAACAGTCTTCACGGTGGAAAAGAAGGTTTTCATACCAAATTTTGGAATATTGAAACTGTAAAAGATGCTAAATTCCCGACGTTGAAACTGACTTACACAAGTGAAGATGGCGAAGAAGGTTATCCAGGAAAATTAACCACAACTGTTTTGTATACTTTGACAGATGAAGATGCCTTAGAAATCTCTTACGAAGCAACGACAGACAAAGCAACGGTTATCAATCTTACCCAACATTCGTATTTCAATCTTTCAGGGAATTTCTCAAAAACGATTACCGACCACGAATTGCAAATCAATGCAGATAAATTCTTACCTGTAAATGAAACCTTGATTCCAACTGGTGAGCAGAAATCCGTAAAAGGAAGTCCTTTTGATTTTACCACTTCAAAACCGATTGGAAAAGACATCAACGCTGATGATGACCAATTGAAAAAAGGAAAAGGTTACGACCACAACTGGATTCTGAACGGAAGCGGACTGAGAAGCATTGCAAAAGTGTATCATCCTGAATCGGGAAGAGTGATGGAAGTTTTGACAGATGAACCGGGCGTTCAGTTCTATTCCGGAAATTTCTTAGACGGAAAATTTGATACTAAAAGTGGTGGCAAAAATGAATTCAGAACAGGTTTTTGTCTTGAAACCCAGCATTTCCCGGATTCTCCAAATCAGGCTTCTTTCCCTTCAACTGAATTGAAGCCGGGTCAGAAATACCAGTCAAAAACAATTTATAAATTCTCAGTTAAAAAATAAAATATGGGAAACTTAGCAACTATTGATATCGTCATATTTCTGGTCTATTTTGTGGTGGTAGCCGGTTACGGAATCTGGATTTATAACAGAAAAAAATCTACATCTACAGGCAGTAAGGATTATTTTCTTGCCGAAGGTTCACTCACTTGGTGGGCGATCGGAGCAAGTTTAATTGCTTCTAATATTTCAGCAGAACAGTTTATCGGGATGTCCGGAGAAGGATTTTTCGTGGGAGTTGCTGTTGCAGCCTACGAATGGATTGCTGCGATTGCATTGATAATCATTGCGGTTTGGTTCATTCCAATTTACCTCAAGAATAAGATTTATACGATGCCCCAATTTCTTGAAACCCGTTACAACAAATCGGTTTCACTGATAATGGCTGTTTTCTGGCTGTTTCTGTATGTAATTGTAAACCTTACTTCGATTCTTTATTTAGGAGCTTTGGCAATTGATACATTGTTGGGCGGAGATAATCTTCATATTATAATGATTGGATTGCTTCTTATGGCTTTACTGATAGGTTTGGGCGGAATGAAAGTAATCGGATATACTGACGTTATTCAGGTAGCTGTTTTGATTATCGGAGGTTTTGCAACGGTTTATATGGCACTTCAGATTGTTGACCAGAGAATCAACGGAGCGGCGGTAGGAAATGCTTTTGCGGGTTTTCAGACTTTGATGAGCGAAGCACCACAACATTTCAAATTAATGCTTGATAAGCCGACAGTTACGACAACAACTTTGGCAATGCCGGAGAATCTGAGTGTTCAGAAATATGTAGTTTTACCAGGATTGGCAATGTACTTTGCAGGTCAGTGGATTGTAAACCTGAATTATTGGGGATGTAATCAATACATCACGCAACGTGCTTTAGGAGCTGATTTAAAAACGGCAAGAACCGGAATTTTATTCGCAGGATTTCTGAAATTATTTATGCCAATTATCGTAATGCTTCCGGGAATTGCAGCGTATGTTTTATATACAAAAGGCCATTTGCCTGGTTTCAACGGGGTAAAAGATGGCGCGTATTCAGCTATTTTAGGGTTTTTACCGTCAGGATTAAAAGGTCTTGCGGTTGCAGCACTAACAGCCGCAATTGTAGCGTCATTAGCAGGTAAAGTAAACAGTATTTCCACAATTTTCACTTTAGATATTTATAAAAAATATTTGAAAGCGGATGCGACAGAAATCCAAATGGTAAGAACAGGACGTTGGGCAATTATTATTGCAATGGCCGTTGCTTTGGCATTTACGTGGACCGATGTTTTGGGAATCGGAGGAGAAGGTGGTTTTACATTCATCCAGAAATATACAGGATTTATCAGTCCGGGAGTTTTTGCGATGTTCCTTTTGGGAATGTTCTGGAAGAGAACTACGGGAACTGCAGCTTTAGTCGGTGTTCTTCTTGGGTTTTTACTTGCGATTTTCTTCAACAGTTTTGCAGTAGATATTTTCGGGAAAGAAACCTTGTTATACACCGCTTTCACGTATGAAAAATTAGAGAACGGCGTGGTTCACACCATTACGGAAATTCCGTTCCTGATTAATATGGGATGGTCATTCTTTATCACGGTTGCTGTAATGGTGATGATAAGTTTGGCGGGTTCGAAAGTAAATCCGAAAGCTTTTGCGATTGACACAACAATGTTTAAAGTTGATAATAGAACTTTGGTGTTGATCGTAGTGACATTGCTTCTATTGACCGCACTTTATGTGAGATTCTGGTAATCTGAAAATACTTATAAAAAAATAGGATGTCAATAATGACATCCTATTTTTTTATATTTTAAACATAAATCCTTCTGCCAACTTCTTCTGATATTTCGCTTCATCGAAACGATACAAAAAAGACCCTTTTTTAGAAGAGCTCATATCTTTCTCGTTCGTATTTACCAAGACATCCAGTGCATTGATTTTACTGGTAAAATTACGCTTGTCATATTTTTCATCAAAAATTGCTTCGTAAAGATTCTGAAGATCTTTCATTGTGAATTTTTCGGGAAGCAGTTCAAAGCCGATCGGTCTTGTGGTGGCTCTTCTCCTCAGTCTCAGGACAGCATCTTTTACCATTGCATTGTGATCAAAAATCAAATCGGGATGACCTTTTAAATCAAACCATTTGGCGCTGTATTTCTCATTGATTTGAATTGAATCCTGAATGTTAATCAATGCGTAATGCGAAATCGACATAATTCTTGCACTCGGATCGCGGTCAACGGCGGTGTAGGTATTCAATTGTTCGAGATAGATGTTTTCCAGACCAGTCAGCGCATTCAGAATACGATCGGCCGCTTGGTCTGAACTTTCCTGTTCATTAATAAATCCACCCATCAGTGACCAATCTCCTTTATTGGGTTCAAAGTTTCTTTTGATCAGGAGAATTTTAAGATTTTCTCCATCAAAACCGAAAATAATACAGTCTACTGCGACAAAATGTTTAGGATAATTCTCTTCCATCAAAAATGATTTTGTGCAAAGTTAATATTTTTGTTGCAAGATTAAATGATTTCCGTTCATTAAATGTAATTATAACACTTTATATTCTCATTTAAAATTCAATTATCTAAAATATCGTGTCACACCGAGCTTTTTCGGGAAAGAAATCAATGCATTTTTTGCTAATTCTTCTGCAAATGATATGAATCTAATATCAACAAAATGTTAAATTAATGTTAAAATTTATCAATTCAATTAAATTTTTGGCTAATGTCAAATAATCACTAATTACGATAAGTCAGTGCATCGAAAAACAAAACCCTTTTTCAAACGAATCGTAATTATTTTGGTCACAGCGTTTTGAATATAGAAGCTTGATAACCTACAATTTGGATTATCTTTTTTTTTATGATAAGGTATGTCTTTTATCTCATTTTTTTTGAAACTCTAAATCAGATTTAATCCCGAGCAATTTTAAAATTCTTTTATATCTGAATACTTTCCGCTATTTTAGAAATGTAGAAATAACATTTATTAATGAATAAAAAATCACTGATATTATTTTTAGGCTTTACTTCGCTTGCTTTTGGGCAGGTAAAGAAAAATGTTAGCTACTTTCCGCTCAACAAGGTTCATTTGTCCGAAAGTGTTTTCAGCAAAGCGATGCAGACCGATGAAAAATATATCCTGTCGATGGATGCAGATCGACTTCTTGCACCTTATTTGAAAGAAGCGGGACTGAAACCTAAAAAAGAAAACTATCCCAATTGGGAAAATACAGGACTGGATGGTCATATTGGTGGTCATTACATTTCTGCTTTGGCGTTGATGTACGCATCGACAGGCGATGACAAAATCAAACAGCGTCTGGATTATATGATTGATGAACTGGAGCGTTGCCAGAACCTCTCAGGAAACGGCTATCTGTCGGGAGTTCCAAACGGCAAAGTAGCCTGGAAAGAAATTGCTGATGGAAATATTCGTGCCGCAACTTTTGGTTTGAATGACCGCTGGGTCCCTTTATATAATATTCATAAGATTTATTCAGGTTTGCGCGATGCCTATTGGTATGCGGACAGTGAGAAAGCAAAAAAAATGTTGATAAAGCTCACTGATTGGATGGCTGATGAAGTTTTCGGACTTTCCGATGAACAGATTCAGGATATGCTTCGCAGTGAACACGGAGGTCTGAATGAAGTTTTTGCCGACGTTTATGACATTACAAAAAATCCGAAATATCTCAAACTTGCCCATCGTTTTTCCCATCTTGCGATTCTCGATCCGCTTTTGCATCAGGAAGATAAACTTACGGGAATCCACGCCAACACACAGATTCCGAAAGTGATTGGTTTCAAAAGAATTGCAGATTTAGAAAATAATAAAGAATGGAGTAATGCTGCCGATTTTTTCTGGACTAATGTCACGCAAAAAAGGTCAGCGATTATTGGAGGAAACAGTGTAAGCGAACACTTCAATCCCATTAATGATTTCAGCGGAATGATTAAAAGTATCGAAGGTCCGGAAACCTGCAATACGTATAATATGTTGAAACTTTCCAAAGAATTGTATGCAACGAATCCAAAATCATCTTATGTAGATTATTACGAAAAAGCTTTGTACAATCATATTCTTTCCACGCAAAATCCCGAAAAAGGCGGTTTTGTCTATTTCACGCCGATGCGTCCTGGTCATTACAGAGTTTATTCTCAGCCGCAAACCAGCTTTTGGTGTTGTGTAGGTTCTGGAATGGAAAACCACGCCAAATACGGCGAAATGATCTATGCTTATTCTGATGAAGATTTGTATGTGAATCTCTTTATCCCTTCCGTTTTAAAATGGTCTGAAAAAAAATTAATTCTGAGACAGGAAAATAATTTCCCTGAAAATCCATCTACAAAACTGATTTTCGATGTTGCTCCAAAATCAAATATAAATTTAAAATTAAGAGCGTCCGAATGGGCTAAAGCTTCAGAAATTACAATTTCAGTCAACGGTAAAAATGTTAATGTTCCGGTTGATGCTGAAGGCTATTTTACCATCAAAAGAAAATGGAAGAAAGGAGATATTATCGAAATGAAAATGCCGATGCACCTCTCCGCAGAGCAGCTTCCTGACCATTCGGATTATTTTGCCTTCAAATATGGACCTATCGTTTTGGCGACAAAATACGGAAAAGAGAATCAGGACGGACTTTTCGCAGATGACAGCAGAGGCGGACATATCGCACACGGAAAGCAAATTCCTTTAAATGAAATTCCAACCATTTTGGGAAGTTCAGATTCTGTTTTAAGCCATTTCGAAACGGTTAATGGTAAAGATTTAACCTTCAAACTAAAAGGTTTGTATCCTCAAGATAAATTCAGCGACGGATTAGAATTGGTTCCTTTCTACAAAATTCAGGAGGAACGCTACATTATTTATTTTCCACAGGCGACTCAGGATAAAATAGCAATGATTCAGAAACAGAAAACCAGAGAAGAAGAGAAAATCAGAAAACTGGATAACATCACAACTGATAAAATTCAACTTGGTGAACAGCAACCGGAATCAGACCATTTCATCGACAGCAAAGATTCCAACACTGGTTATATGGAAGACCGCCATTTCCGTGAGGCAAAAGGTTGGTTCAGCTACCAAATGAGAAATAAAAATAAAAATGCAAAATACCTTTATCTTATTTATTTCGATGCCAATAACAACCGTACTTTGAATGTAGAAGTCAACGGAATCAAAGTGATATCTAAAAATTTCGACGGAAAAATGGGTGGTTCTCCGCAATCATTATTAATCCCGATTCCTAAATCTGAAAGTAGGAAAGAAATTCTAAATGTAAAATTTAATACCAATGAAAAATCGCTTACCCCGAAAATCATCGAAGTAAGATTGTTGACCCAAATGCCAGATAAAAACTAAAAATAAACTGCAGAATTCAAATTTGCTATGAAAAACAGAATCTTTTTTAAAATATTAATTTTATTCGTAGGCTCATTATGCATTTCTTTTATTGATGCAAAAATTACGCTTCCCACATTGGTTTCAGACGGAATGGTTTTGCAGAGAAATCAAAAACTGAATGTTTGGGGAAAAGCTGATGCAGGAGAAAAAGTAGAAGTAAAATTCCTTAATAAAAATTACAAAACCACCGCCGACCAAACCGGAAACTGGAAAATCACACTTCCTGAACAAAAAGCTGGCGGACCATACACGATGACTATCAACGAAATTACATTGAAGGATATCCTCATCGGAGACGTCTGGCTCGCTTCCGGACAATCGAATATGGAGTTGCCGATGCGCAGACTGACTCCGCTTTACGCCAATGAAATCAAAAATGCAAATAATCAGAATATCAGATTTTTCACTGTTCCTCAAAAATATAATTTTAAGTCACCTCAGACTGAGCTTGACGGTGGTAAATGGGAGTCAACTAATCCGCAGACTATTCTTAATTTCTCTGGAGTTGCTTATTTTTTCGCAAAAGAATTAAGCCAGAAAAATAAAGTTGCCGTTGGAATTATACACGCAAGTTTAGGAGGTTCTCCGATTCAGGCGTGGATGGATGAAAATTCTCTGAAAAAATATCCCGAATATCTTGACGAAGCCAAAAAATGGCAAAATGATGAGTTGATAAAATCTACCGAATCTGGTGAACAGGCGTTGAGCAAAGCTTGGTATGCCGAACTCGATCAAAGTGATATTGGTTTAAACCAGCATTGGGAAAATTTTGACCTAAACGATTCTGATTGGAAAACAATGAATATTCCCGGTTCTTGGGAAGATAAGGAAGGTTCCTTTGAAGGTTCAGTTTGGTTCAGAAAAGAAATTAATTTAACCAAAAATCAGGCAGGAAAAGCTGCATTTTTAAATTTAGGAAGAATAAAAGATGCTGATGTAACGTACATCAACGGCGTAAAAGTAGGAAATGTAACTTACGAGTATCCTCCTCGCTGGTATGATATTCCGGCAGGCGTTTTAAAAGAAGGCAAAAACGTCATTGCTGTAAGGATTACCAACGGAAGCGGAAAAGGACAGTTTATTGCTGACAAGCCTTATTACCTCGAAATTGGCGGAAATAAAATCGATTTGAAAACCGAATGGAAATATAAAATTGGTGCTAAAATGGAAAAAATGGCTCCCGGAACGACTTTTATCCGCTGGAAACCGACCGGATTATATAATGCAATGATTAATCCGCTCATCAATTATAATATCAAAGGTGCCATTTGGTATCAAGGCGAAAGCAACACCGGAAAACCAAAAGAATACGGCGATTTGCTGACCACAATGATTACCGATTGGCGAAACAAATGGAACCAGAAAGAGATGCCGTTTTTTACTGTACAATTGGCTAATTTTATGGAATCAAAAGCACAGCCTATTGAAAGTAATTGGGCAGAATTGAGAGACCAGCAGCGTCAGGTTTCTCTGAAAGTTCCGAACACCGGACTTGCCGTAATTATCGATATAGGAGAGTGGAACGACATTCATCCTTTAAACAAGAAAACAGTGGGTGATAGATTAGCTTTACAGGCATTAAAAGTTGCTGACAAGAAAAATATCATTGCAGACGGACCGGTTTATCAATCAATGAAAACGGAAGGAAATAAAATCATTCTATCCTTTAAAAATGGGACCGATGATTTTGCACCTGTTTCAGAACTGAAAGGTTTTGCCGTCAAAGGAAAAGATGGAAAATACAAATGGGCAAAAGCAAAAATGGAAGGCAAAAAAATCATTGTCTGGAATGACACCGTTTCAAATCCAATTTCAGTAAGATACGATTGGGCAGACAATCCCGACGGAAATCTGAAAAACAAAACCGGACTTCCCGCTTCACCATTTACTACAGAATAATTATTAAACTAAACATAATAAAAAATTAAGACAGGAGATTTTAATCTATTATCTATTGTCTGTCATCTAATATCTAATTTATATGAACAACTCATCTCAAAAAATATCTGTCGTTGAAAAAATCGGCTACAGCTTAGGAGATTTAGCCGCCAATTTGGTTTTCCAGACGCTCGTAACATACTTGGCTTATTTTTACACTGATATTTACGGATTAAAAGCTGAGGATGCCTCCATTATTACCCTCACCGTCGGCTTATTGGCCGGGTTTGTTTTCAATCCGATGGTTGGGGCTTTGGCAGACAGAACCCGTACAAAATGGGGGAAATTCCGTCCTTGGATTTTATTAACGGCAATTCCGTTGGGTGCCGCGGCACTTTTTGCGTTCAGCACACCTGATTTTTCTTATAAAGGGAAAATGATGTATGCAGCAATTACTTATTCTGTTTTACTATTACTTTACGCAGCCAATAATTTACCTTATGCGGCTTTAAGTGGCGTTATCACAGGAGATATGAGCGAAAGAAACAGCATTTCGTCATACCGTTTTGTGGCTGTGATGTTTGCGCAGTTCTTCGTTCAGGTATTTATGCTTCCAATTATTTTGTCGGCTGGACACGGTGACAAAGCAGCCGGAATCGAGGTGGTAATGACTTGGCTGGCAATTATCGGAACGGTAATGTTACTCATCACTTTTCTCACAACCAAAGAAAGAGTCATTCCAAAGCCGGAACAGGAATCTACTTTAAGGGCTGATTTAAAAGATTTAAAGAAAAATAAGCCGTGGATTATTATGTTAACCGTTACCGCATTGATTTTCATTACATTGGCAATGAAAGGCGGTTCGTATGTATATTATTTCAACAATTATGTCGATGAAGTTTCCCTTCAGCAATTTATATCGCCGATTACCGATTTTTTCAATTCTATTGGGATGAATTTCTTCGGAGAAGAGCCTCGTTCAGCAGGTTTCGGATTGTTCAATGCAGGCGGAATCATTATGATGATTGTCGGGATTACTTTCTCCAAAAAGTTTGCTGATAAATATGGTAAAAGAGATGCATTTATCGCTTCACTGTTTATTTCAACATTATTTGTTTTAGCATTTATATTTTATCCGCCAAAATCGGTTGGATTAATGTTCTTATCCCAGATTCTACACGGTTTCTTCTACGGAATCGGAACGCCCTTGCTTTGGGCAATGATTGCGGATGTTGCAGATTATTCAGAATGGAAAAACAACAGACGTGCGACAGCCATTATTTTCTCAGCGATGATGGTAGGCTTAAAGGTTGGTTTAAGCATCGGAAGTTCCCTGGTTGCATTAATTATCGGAAAATATGGGTACATTTCATCAGAAGGTGCAATGAGCGTTGTTCAGCCGGAAAGTGTTTCGACAGGAGCCAAAATGCTGGTCAGCGTATTTCCATCCATTCCGTTCTTTTTAGCTTGTGGATTGCTGATGTTCTACGAAATCAACAAGAAAAAGGAAATCGAAATCGAGCACGACCTAAAAGAAAGAAGAAAAGCGAAAAATTAAAAATAAAATAAAAATTTGGGCAGCTATTTGACTTTGTCGAAAGCTATTAATATATTTTTTATGGCAGCTTTTCCGTCTTCCACTCCCAATCTTTTTTGCCAAAGCTTTTCCAGCCGCAAAAAAAAGGATTTCCGTTCAAGCCGGGCTGCGAGATTCAGTATAAAATGAACTCCGTAGGAGCGATCTGTTAATAGCAAATAATAACCATCAACATTAAGCCTCGTAGAGGCGATCTGTTAAGGATTCGATAAATTATAAAAAAAATTAACAATGAAAAAAATAGTCGCATTATTAGGAATTCTAGCCTTGAACGTTTCTTGCAAAACTGCAAGTTCAGCATCGTCAGACAATTCTCTGAAAAATGCATTCAAAAATAAATTCTACATCGGTACCGCAATGAGCTTACCTCAAATTGACGGGACAGAGGTAAAGTCTGTAGAAATTATTAGAAATCAGTTCAGTTCCATCGTTGCAGAAAACTGTATGAAATCGATGTTTCTGCAGCCAGAAGAAGGCAAATTCTTTTTTGATGATGCTGATAAATTTGTGGCTTTCGGAGAAAAAAATAAAATGTTCATCATCGGTCATACTTTAATTTGGCATTCGCAATTACCAAAATGGTTCTTTGTAGACAAAGAAGGTAAAGACGTCTCTGCGGAAGTTTTAAAACAAAGGATGAAAAATCATATCACAGCGGTTGTCAGCAGATATAAAGGTCGTGTGAAAGGGTATGATGTTGTTAACGAAGCCATAATGGAAGACGGTTCTTACCGTAAAAGTAAATTCTATGAGATTTTGGGCGAAGAATTTATTCCGTTGGCTTTTCAGTATGCACAGGAATCCGACCCAAATGCAGAATTGTATTATAATGATTATAATGAGTGGTTTCCGGAAAAAGTAAAAACGGTTGTCAAAATCGTTAAAAATTTAAAATCCAGAGGAATCCGTATTGATGGAGTAGGAATGCAGACCCACGTTGGATTAGATACTCCCAAATTAGCAGAATATGAAAAAGCAATAGTAGAGTATGCTGCAGCTGGTGTAAAGGTGAATGTTACTGAAATGGAAATCAGTGCATTACCGTCGCCATGGGGAACTTCTGCCAACGTTTCGGATAAAGTAGAATATGAAGCAAAAATGAATCCTTACACAGCTGGACTTCCCGAAAATGTAAAAACCGAGTGGGAAAACCGTTATCTAGATTTTTTCAGATTATTCCTGAAACATCAGGATAAAATCAGAAGAGTAACATTGTGGGGAACTACCGATGCACAATCCTGGAAAAATGATTTCCCGGTAAAAGGCAGAACCGATTATCCGTTACTTTTCGACCGAAACAATCAGACAAAACCTGTGGTTGGAAAAATCATTCAGTTAACGAAAGAAAAATAAAATTTTCATCTCGTAGATTTAGCAAATTAAGCAGATTATTTATTTTAGTAATCTTCAAAATCTGTGAGAAAATAAAATCTATCATCTATCAGTCTATTATCTAAATTTCTATATTAAAACAATGAAAAAAGCAAAATATCTATTTCCAAGCGATTATATGGCAGATCCATCTGTTCACGTTTTTGAAGGTAAAATCTACATTTATCCATCACACGACCGTGAAAGCGGAATCGAAGAAAATGACAACGGCGACCATTTTGATATGAATGACTACCACGTTTTTTCTCTTGATGATGTGGAGAACGGCGAAATTACAGACCACGGTGCTGTCCTTTCGGTAAAAGATATTCCTTGGTCGGGAAGACAGTTGTGGGATTGTGATGTGGCTTTCAAAAATGGTAAATATTATATGTATTTTCCGTTAAAAGATAAAAATGATATTTTCAGAATCGGTGTTGCTGTGAGTGACAAACCTTACGGACCTTTCATTCCGGAGAAACATCCGATGTTGGGAAGTTACAGCATCGACCCTTGTATTTTTGAAGAGGATGGAAAACATTATATGTATTTCGGCGGAATCTGGGGCGGACAATTGCAGCGTTATAGAAACAACAAAGCATTGGAGTCTGCAGTAATTCCAAATGATAATGAACCTGCAATTCCTTCAAAAGTTGCATTGTTAAGTGAGGATATGTTGGAATTCGGAGAAGAACCGAAAGACGTTCTGATTCTGGATGAAAACGGAAATCCTTTGCTCCACGGCGACAAACACCGCTTTTTCGAAGCGTCCTGGATGCACAAGTACAACGGCAAATATTATTTTTCTTATTCAACCGGAGACACGCATTTGATTTGTTATGCAACCGGCGACAGTCCTTATGGTCCATTTACTTTTCAGGGAGAAATTCTGACACCTGTTGTTGGCTGGACAACCCATCACAGTATTGCTGAATTTAAAGGAAAATGGTATCTGTTCTTCCACGATTCTGTTCCAAGTGAAGGAAAAACCTGGCTCAGAAGTATGAAGGTAATCGAACTGGAATATGACAGCGATGGTAAAATTAAAACCATTGAAGGTTTGGAAGACCATCAATAGGAACGGGCAGTGTCATCCTGAACTGAGTCGAAGGAAGCCCGTTTGAAAAGATAATATACAATTTGGCTTCAGCCAAAACTTAAATAATTTTAAAAATTTAAAAATGCAACATTTCCGATATTACATTTTGCTGTTTTTAATCATTCCGTTAATGGCTTTTGCTGAAGACGGAAGTCAGTTATGGCTTAGATATCCTGTAAACCCAAAGCCAAGAAATATAGTTAACTCAAATAGTAAAAGTCCTACCATTGAAATCGCGAAAAAGGAACTGAACCAACATTGGGTCGGGCAAGTCGTTGATTTAAAGATTGACAGATTTCCGGAAAATTTTAAAGACGGGTATAAAATCGTTTCTACTCCGAAAAAAATCAGCGTTTTGGCGAAAACAGATTTAGGATTATTGTACGGAAGCTATCATTTGTTGAATCTGCAACAGCAGAAAGCCGATTTTTCTAATCTGAAATTAGAAGAAAAACCTTCGTATGATGTCAGAATTCTCAACCATTGGGACAATCTGGACGGAACCATTGAACGGGGTTATGCAGGACATTCACTTTGGAAATGGGAAGATTTACCGAATACCATTTCGCCGAGATATGAAGAATATGCAAGAGCAAATGCATCCATCGGAATTAACGCAACCGTTCTTAACAACGTCAATGCTTCGCCAAATATGCTCAGAAAAGATTATTTGGAAAAAGTAAAAGCTCTAGCAGATATTTTCAGACCTTACGGAATCAAGGTATATCTTTCTGTTAATTTTTCATCACCTAAAGTTTTGGGAGGATTGGAAAATTCCGACCCGTTGAACAAAGATGTTCAGAAATGGTGGAAGGAAAAAGCTGCAGAAATCTATAAGTTGATTCCAGACTTCGGCGGATTTTTGGTTAAAGCTAATTCTGAAGGACAGCCAGGACCGCAGGATTACGGAAGAACGCACGCAGACGGTGCCAATATGATGGCAGATGTCCTGAAACCTTACGGCGGAATTGTGATGTGGAGAGCATTTGTGTACAGCCCAAGCAAAGAAGACCGTGCAAAACAGGCTTATCTGGAATTTGTACCTCTTGATGGAAAATTTAGAGATAATGTGATTGTTCAGATTAAAAACGGACCCGTTGATTTTCAGCCTCGGGAAGCGTTTAATCCACTATTTGGAGCATTGAAAAAAACGCCCGAAATGGTTGAATTCCAAATTACTCAGGAATATTTAGGGCAAGCCAATCATCTGGTTTTTCTCGCACCATTATTTAAAGAAACTTTAGACAGCGATACGTATTCTGATGGAAAAGGTTCCACGATTGCCAAAATTACGGACGGAACTTTAAGACCAGCAAAATTAACCGCAATTTCTGCGGTTGCAAACATTGGTGAGGATAAAAACTGGACAGGGCATCATTTTGCACAAGCCAATTGGTATGCTTTCGGACGTTTGGCCTGGAATCATGATTTGACATCACAACAGATTGCTGATGAATGGATTAAAATGACGTTTAACGATGATAAAAAATTTCTCAATCCAGTAAAAGAAATGATGCTCACTTCAAGAGAAGCTGCCGTAGATTATATGATGCCGCTTGGTCTTCATCATATTTTCGCAGGTGGACATCATTATGGTCCGGAACCTTGGGGCGATTACAAAGGCGGAAGACCTGATTGGTCGCCGGTTTATTACCATCAGGCTGATGAAAAAGGACTTGGTTTTGACAGAACCAAAACGGGAAGCAATGCTGTTTCACAATATTTTCCTCCACTCAACGACATCTACGGAAATATCAAAACGACTCCCGAAAACCTCATTCTCTGGTTTCATCACGTTCCTTGGGATTACAAAATGAAAGACGGGAAAACGTTGTGGGAAGAACTCTCTTACAAATATGACACAGGCGTAAAAAATGTCCGTGACTATCAAAAAGTTTGGGATAAAATACAGCCTTATATTGATGGGGAGAGGTTTTCAGATGTTCAGGATAAGCTGAAAATACAGGCAAAAGATGCAGTTTGGTGGAAAGATGCCTGTCTGCTGTATTTCCAGACCTATTCCAAAAGACCAATTCCGTCTGATATTGAAAAACCGGTTCACGAGCTTGAAGATTTGAAGAAAATTAAACTCAATATGGGACATCATAATTAAGATTTTTCCAACTTAGAAATCACTTTATATATTGTTTCTACTTTTTCTCTAAAATAAAGATTGTAAATTAATTACATCTAAAATTTCAGAGAAAAATTGTACGGACAAACATATAAGTGTAATTTTAACACTTAAATAAATTTAACCAAATACTTTATGAAATTTTTTATTGACACTGCCAACTTAGAGCAGATAAAAGAAGCCAACAACCTTGGAATTTTGGATGGCGTTACAACCAATCCATCGTTGATGGCAAAGGAAGGAATTAGCGGAATAGAAGCTATTTTGCAACATTATAAAGACATATGTGAAATTGTAGATGGTGCTATCTCAGCAGAAGTCCTTTCTACAACTTACGAAGAAATGATTGCAGAAGGCGAAATTCTTGCCGCGATTCATCCAAATATCGTTGTTAAAATTCCAATGATAAAAGATGGTGTAAAAGCGCTCAAATATTTTTCCAACAAAGGAATCAAAACCAATTGCACCTTGATTTTCTCTGCCGGACAAGCTCTTTTAGCCGCAAAAGCAGGTGCGAGTTACGTTTCTCCGTTTTTGGGAAGGTTGGATGATATTTCGACAGACAGTTTGAATCTTATTGAAGAAATCCGTCTTATTTTTGATAATTATGGTTACGAAACAGAAATTTTGGCAGCCTCTGTAAGACACAGTATGCACATCATCAATTGTGCGAAAATTGGTGCTGATGTCGTGACTTGTCCGATTCAGCCGATTCTTTCCTTGTTAAAACATCCTTTAACAGATTCAGGACTGGAGCAGTTTATCAAAGATTCACAAAAAATGCAATAATATATGGAACACGATATTTCAAAACTCAATAATATCGCTTCGCAGGTGAGAAGGGATATTGTAAGAATGGTTCACGCCTGTCAGTCAGGTCATCCCGGCGGTTCGCTGGGTTGTACAGATTTTTTGGTCGCTCTTTATTTTGATGTGATGAAAAGAAACGAAGGATTTGATATGAAGGGTAAAGATGAAGACGTATTTTATCTTTCCAACGGTCATATTTCCCCTGTTTTCTACAGTGTTTTGGCACACGCAGGTTATTTTGATAAATCAGAATTATCGACTTTCAGAAAACTGAATTCAAGATTACAGGGACATCCCACCACGCACGAGCATCTTCCGGGCGTTCGTATTGCTTCGGGTTCTCTTGGACAAGGCTTGTCGGTCGCAATCGGTCACGCAGTCGGAAAAAAACTGAATAAAGACGAAAATCTTGTGTTCACTCTTCACGGCGATGGCGAATTGCAGGAAGGACAAAACTGGGAAGCCATAATGTACGCCTCTCACAACAAGGTAGATAATCTGATTGCAACCATCGATTACAACGGACAACAGATTGACGGACCGACTTCCAAAGTGCTTTCTTTAGGAAATCTAAAAACAAAATTCGAAGCCTTCGACTGGAAAGTTCTGGAAGTAGAAAAAGGCAACGATATGGAAGAAATTCTTAACGTTCTGGACGAAGCAAAATCATTAACGGGACAAGGTCAGCCAATTTGTATTCTCCTTAAAACTGGAATGGGACACGGTGTCGATTATATGATGGGGAGCCACGCTTGGCACGGTAAAGCGCCTAACGATGAGCAATTGGCAAAAGCATTAGCACAACTCGAAGAAACTTTAGGAGATTATTAGACTTTAAATTATTTGACTACGTCGAACCACTACGTTAGGTTTGGGCAGCTTAATCCGCCTTCCGTTCCCGCTTTTTTCTGTCATTGCGAACGAAGTGAAGCAATCTGTAGAACTTTTAGACCATCGCAATAACAGAAAAAGAGCTCCACTCAAGTCGGGCTGCGAGCGATTCACCGCAAACCCAAAAGTCCCAAAGGGACGACTTAACAAAGGATAGGATAAAATCCTATTAAAATCATTTCAACAACAAATCGTAAAATGAAAAAATATACATACACAGAAAAAAAAGACACCAGAAGCGGTTTCGGAGCCGGTCTCGCTGAATTGGCGGACAAAAACCCTGATGTTGTAGCACTTTGTGCCGACCTTATCGGTTCCCTAAAAATGGAGAAATTCATCGAAAAAGCACCGGAACGTTTTTTCCAAATCGGAATTGCAGAAGCCAATATGATTGGTATCGCAGCTGGTTTAGCGATAGAAGGCAAAATTCCGTTTACGGGAACTTTCGCCAACTTTTCTACCGGAAGAGTGTACGACCAGATTCGTCAGTCGGTAGCTTATTCCGATAAAAACGTGAAAATCTGTGCTTCCCACGCCGGACTGACTTTAGGCGAAGACGGCGCAACACACCAGATTCTGGAAGACATCGGATTAATGAAAATGCTTCCCGGAATGACGGTTATCAACACCTGCGATTACAACCAAACCAAAGCAGCAACTATTGCCATTGCAGATTATGAAGGTCCGGTTTACCTACGTTTCGGAAGACCGGTAATGCCTGTTTTTACCGATGAAAATCAAACCTTTGAAATTGGAAAAGCCTGGATGGTGAACGAAGGAAAAGATGTAACAATTATTGCAACCGGACATTTGGTCTGGGAAGCCATCAAAGCTGGAGAAATATTAGAAGAGCAAGGAGTTGATGCAGAAATTATCAATATTCACACGATTAAACCTTTGGATGCTGAAGCAATTTTAAAATCAGTAAAGAAAACAGGTTGCGTTGTAACAGCTGAAGAACACAACAGATTAGGCGGTTTGGGCGACAGCGTTGCTCAGCTTTTGATTACAAAATATCTTGCACCTCAGGAATACGTTGCAGTAAACGACAGCTTCGGAGAAAGCGGAACTCCAGACCAACTGATGGAAAAATACGGATTGACTGCCAATGACATCGTTGAAGCTGTTAAAAAAGTAATGAAAAGGAAATAATTGCTTGATTTAAAATCTGCCACGAGTGTACGAATAAAAATTTATATTTTCTCTAAAAAACATTCGTGCATTCGTGGCAAAAAAGATTTAAAATCATAAATTGCAGTCATCTATGCAGGAGAAATTAATCAATCATACCAAAGAGGCGTTTCAATCAGCCTTTCAATCTGAGCCCGAAAGTTTTTTTCTGGCTCCCGGAAGAATTAATATTATCGGCGAACACGTTGATTACAGCGATGGCTTCGTACTTCCCGCCGCCATCGACAAGCATATTTGTTTTGCCGTAAAAAAGGTGGATGACTCAGAAAACTGTACTTTTTTTGCGAAAGATTTTAATGAATCTTTTAGTTTTAATATTCATCAAAAGCAAACTCCGGTTGAGCAGACCTGGGTCAATTATTTACTAGGCGTTTTCAATGTCATTCAGGAAAGCGGGAAAGAGATTGGTGGTTTGCAGATTGCCTTCAGCAGTACAATTCCGATGGGTTCCGGTTTATCTTCTTCTGCGGCTTTGGAATGCGGATTTGCCTATATTCTCAATCAAATTTTTGATTTAAATTTATCTAAAAAAGAATTGGCGCTCATTGGTCAGAAATCCGAACACACTTTTGTTGGCGTAAAGTGCGGAATTATGGATCAGTTCGCATCCGTTTTTGGTAAAGAGCATAAAGTAATAATGCTCGACTGTAATTCTCTTGAGCATCAGTATTTTGAAGCTAATATCCAAGGTTACAGTCTGGTACTTTTCGACAGTTGTGTAAAGCATACGCATCTTACTTCAGGCTACAACGACAGGAGAAATGATGTTGATAACGGAAAGAAAGTTTTGTGGGAAAAATTTCCTGAAGTAGAAAAATTCCGAGATTTCAGCATTTCAATGCTGGATGAAGTGAGAGCAGAAATAGGAGAGACGTCGTACAAAAGATGTCTTTATCTTCTGAAAGAAATAAAAAGGGTTGAAAAAGCAGCCAAAGCATTATCAGAAGGAGATGTGAAATATTTAGGAGAACTTCTTATCGAAACGCATTCCGGACTGTCTACTGAATTTGAAGTGAGCTGTGACGAACTCGATTTTTTGGTTGAGGAAACTTTAAAGGAAAACGGCGTTCTAGGCTCAAGAATAATGGGCGGCGGTTTCGGCGGATGCAGCATCAATCTTATAAAAGATGAAAATGTGGATGAAGTCATAGAAAACATCACCACAAAGTACAAAGCAGATTTTGACATCGAAATGAAAGTGTACCGTGTAAAAATATCAGATGGAATTAGAGAATACAAAAGAAGTGAATTCGTCATTTAATCAAAAAAATCATCCTCACAGAAGATATAATCCTCTTTTGGATGAGTGGATTCTGGTGTCTCCGCAACGTGCCAATAGGCCTTGGCAAGGACAAACCGAAAAAGTAACCGAAGAAAAACTTCCAGCTCACGACCAGAATTGTTACTTATGTTCAGGAAATGTACGTGTGAATGGTGATAAAAATCCTGATTACCAAGGTGTTTTTGTTTTTGAAAACGATTTTGGTTCTTTGATGAAAGATGATGTTGAATTTTCTGATGAACAGTCAGATTTTTTTACATTAAAACCAGAGCGAGGTATCAACAGAGTTATTTGTTTTTCGGAAAATCACAGCCTTACTTTACCAGAAATGGAAGTTGATGACATCAAAAAAGTGGTAGATGTCTGGCAGCAGCAGTACGAAGATTTGGGAGCTGAAGATTACATCAATCACGTTCAGATTTTTGAGAACAAAGGAAGCGTAATGGGATGCAGCAATCCGCATCCTCACGGACAAATCTGGGCACAGTCGTCGATTCCATCAACGGTTTTGAGAACACAGGAAAATCTGAAAAAATATTTCGAAAAAAACGGAAGTTCACTTCTGGAAGATTATGTCAAAAAAGAATTAGAAGCCGGAGAAAGAATTATTCTTGAAAATGAGGATTTTGTTGCATTAGTTCCATTTTGGGCAATCTGGCCTTACGAAACAATGATTATCAGCAAGAGAAAAGCGGAAAACATCCTGCAGTTTTCTGATTCGGAAAAACTTTCTTTAGCTTCAATAATAAAAGATTTAACAACAAAATACGACAATCTTTTTGAAATTTCTTTTCCGTATTCAGCGGGAATTCATCAATCACCAACAGATGGAAAACTACATCCAGAATGGCATTTTCATATGCATTTTTATCCGCCGTTGTTGAGAAATGCCGAAGTGAAAAAATTTATGGTGGGCTACGAAATGCTGGCAGAACCGCAACGTGATATTACCCCGGAGCAAAGTGCAGAGATTCTTAAAAAACTATCGCTTACACATTATAAAAGCCAATCATATTAAACAGCTGATTCGTTTGGTCTTTTTACTAAATACTTTTATAACAGCTGTAACAACGCTTGTATGCACGTGATTGTATTTTTTACATAAAATATCAATTGACTAATGATAATCAAATACTACAAAATAAAACAAGTAAAATCTTGGTTTCTAGATTCTGTACATTCAAGTATATAATTCCCAAAAATCAGACGAGTGGGGTTAATTAGGTACTGTTTTAAAACAAACTTGTCCCGACTAAATTTTTGAATAAAGATATCTTCTTTAAACTAGTTTAAATATTTTTCAATGTAAAAGTTCAGCATTGATTTTTTATAGGAATTCAAGCCCGAATTAATTATTTCAATCTGATCGTGAAACTCCTTGTGTTTTAAAAGTTTCCGATATTCTCTTGCCAATTCAAGGCGTATCCTTTCTTTAAGAGTGAGATTTCCGAATGGGTCAAAATAAGAATCTATGCGGGATACATCTTTTACGCCGGTCCAAGACCAATTCTCATTATCAATTTTACCGAGCAAAACCTGATATTGATTTAAAGCCTGCTTTGAAGAAATTTTCTCAAAAACTAAAGCTCTTCTTATTTTGAAAAATTCCAGCTCAATTGATTCATCGTTTCCTAACTTTGCTAAAGCATAATCTACCAGTTTCTCGTTGACTTTTCGAATTTGGCTCTGCATCCCAAGAAGGTTGAATGACAGGATAGAGTAGCCGTCCTGTTTCCGGAATTGTTCATTAATTTCCTGCTGATTTGTATTGCCGAATGTAGAAGGTTGAATGATTTGATAACCCTGTCCTATTAAGTTGTTCTCAATATCGTTTTTGTGAAATGCCCCTATAACCACCAATACCGTGTCACGAGAAGAATAATTATCAAGAACCTTTTGAATTCTTTTTGACTGTAGAAATGTACGGTAAAGAAACATACGCCGGGGTAGATCAAATGCTGTCTTTTCTGGTTGTGAAGAGTACCAGGAGGCAATACGTTTTATGTAGTCCTCTTTTTCAGCAAAATACAGATCATCTTCGAAATCGCTTTCTTCAGTAAAGGCAGTAAATCCTAGAAATCCTTCTTTTTGTCTCACAAATCTGGGCACATTGAGATCTTTAATACCAAAGCCCAACTCGGAATCAGTTTCAGAAGGAACCCAGTCAACAGGATAAAGAGGGATGTTGTTTTCCCTGGCATAAGGAACAACTGCAAATTGCTGTTCATAGGTAAATTCATAAAAATCATTTCGTGAAAACTCTTCAGGAGATCGCTCTATACAAATAGCAGATGGTTTAACCTTATTGATAAATGCTCTGATTGCAGCCGGCTGATGGTTATAGTTAATAAGCTGTGTAGAATGTCCGACTCCTAGAATAACCACATTTGGTTTCTGTCCAAACATTGGCATTATTGCTGTGGTGAGACTAAATATTATAAGCAAACTTCTAATCATTTTTAAAACTAATTTTATAGTGATACGTCAAATGTACAAAAGTCTTCATCATTTGACAAATTCCCACTAAAAATCCTGATAAAAATTATTTTCTAAAAGTTTTTAATTTAAAACCTTGAGAAATTAGTTGGTAAACCTCGTTAACGAAATCATTATATTATCTTCCAGTATATTGATGCTGATATTTTGTACTTCATTATCTGCATTCACTAAAACTAAATTTTCTGATAACTGAAAATCTTCATCTAACCGTTTGAAATCATATTTTTCGCGCCAAAGTACTTCAGAATAAAATGGTTTGTGCGCTGTTCCGATATTCGTATTAAGCTGGATGTATCTTCTTGTAATCTTCAACAAATATTCGTCATTGTAAAACACTCCGATTAAATCATTATCGTTCATAGGTTAATTGTGTAAAATCTATTTTTTAGATTTAGGATTTTATAGATAAAGTGATTGGTAAAACTTAATTATAAATTAAATTGATTTTAATAAGCAAATATGACGGTTTGTTTTAGATATACTTTTTGGAAAGGAAAGCAGGTTTATGTATAGGTTGTGTTTTATCATGATTATTTGGTATTGCTTTAGAAACTTTCCAAAAAGTACATCTAGTATTGTCAATTAATATAACTAATTCTTAGTTCGCCATTGATGTCCGGTTTTAGGTGGGTCATTATCTTCTATAGTGGTGTCACGAATACTGTCCTGACCTGACCTTTGGGTAGCATTTGCTTCGGCTGTAATGCTTTCGAGTTTCATATCTTCGAAATTGTTGTCTTCAACTTCCCTGCACGAAATCGTATTCAGGCATAATAAAATACCTAAAGAACTGATAATTTTTAGTTTCATAAATTTTGATTTGAATGTCTAAAAACCCGGCCGGGAATTGTTTGAATTTGTTGATGCTAAGGTATAATGGATAAAATCCCCCTACAAAGGGATGTGGGTCTGATTTTAAAAACACTTACGTAAAAATTTTTAAAATATCGACAAATGTGATTTTAAATAAATTGGTTATCAGTTATTTATGCGTATTTCATTTTTGTTAAATTTTGTCTCAATTGTGTTCAATAAAAATAAAAAATAACTAATTTAGCCGGCTGATAAGAGTTTTTTAATGATGGGAAGATTAATCGCAGTCTCAATTTTCATATTTTGTATATCATCTTTTTATGGACAGGATTATTATTCTGAATTAAGAAAGAAGTATTGGGAATTCGAAGAAAATGATGACAAAGCATTCAACTATATCAATCTCTATATTGTAACGGCAAAAAAGCAGAAAAACTATTCAGAATTATTTCAGGCGTATGACGATGCTATTAAGTTTTCTTCCAAACATAAACTGAAATATGCCGATAGTGCCATTGCAGCCGCAAAGATGTCGGGTAATAATGATCTTATCGGAAATGCCTATCTTGGTAAAGGAACAGTCTATTATTTTACGTATCGAAAATTCCAGCCTGCGCTCAATGAATACCTCACTGCAAATAAATATCTGGAAAATTCGGAGGATTTTTTTCTGAAATATCAAAACTTGTATCATATCGGAGTTATCAAGAGTTATTTAGGGCATTATGAGGAAGCTTCGAAGATTTTTAATGATTGTGTCCGTTTTTTTGAATCTAATCTGCAGAAGGATCTTCATCCTAATATTATTTTTAATAACAGGAGAGGATACTACAATTCGCTACATCAGTTAATTGTATCTTATCAGGGATTGAAACAATTCAATAATTCAGAGTTGTTGATAAAAAAAGCTTTAAAAAGCCTTCCGGATGGAGAGGAGTTTTCTCAGGAAAGAAGTTATTTTTATAAAAGTTTGGGAGTAAACGAATTCTATTTAAAAAGATATGATAATTCATTAATCAACCTCAACAAATCGCTTTCCGGTTTAAAGAAAATCAATGATTTTTCATGGTCATCCGTTGTTTATTTCTACTTGGGCCTAAGCTACTCAAAAAAAGGAGAAACCGCTAAATCTCTTGAAAATTACAAAAAAGTTGATTCTATCTTCAATCAATACACATACATTATTCCTGATGTGAGAAATAATTATGAAGAATTAATAAAATATTACAGAAACTCCAAAAATCCTAAACAGGAGCTTTACTATACAAAACAGCTTTTGAAGGTAGATAGCGTTCTTTCCTATGATTTTAAATATCTAAGCAATAAAATTCATAAAGATTATGAAACAAAAACATTGCTTGCCGCTAAAGCAGAACTTGAAGAAACGAATAACACCAGCAAAATGCTATTGTTGGTTTCATTGGTATTATTAGGTATTCTTGTATTCATGGTCTTCTATTGGTTCAGAAGAAAAAAAGAAATTCAAAGAAAATATGATTATCTGATCCATGAGATCAATTCAGCAAAAATAGAAGAAAATGCATCGGCGACAGATTCAAAAGAAAGAAATTCTAAACTTGACTCTGCCGTTGTGACTAATCTTAGAAGAAAGTTTGCCGAATTTGAAAAAAATAAAGGTTTTCTTGAAAAGGGCATCACTGCAGGTCGTCTTGCAACAGAATTTGAGACCAATGCAACTTATTTGTCTCAGTTTATGAATGAATTCAAAGAAAGCAATTTTAATACGTACATCAACAAATTACGAATAAAATATGCTGCTGATCAGATATACAGACACAAAGACTGGAGGAAATATTCTGTCGAAGATATTGCCAATGCCTGCGGATTTAGCAATCGCCAAAGTTTTTCAAATTTTTTCTATGAGCAAAATGGTATTCGCCCGGCTGAGTTTCTGAAAAAGGTACGAGAAGAAATGATGTTGCAAAAAATTGCTGACTAAATAAAAATATATTCGGAATATTATTCTAAAGGGTGGCAAGATAGTTGTAATTGATTACAGATCAAATTACAAACTATGAAAATTCAATTAGCTGAAGATCTTCCGATTGATAACCATTCGAAGTCTGATTTTTGCAAAGACGTTCTGGAAGGATTGAAACAGAATCCGAAAAAGCTATCCTCAAAATATTTCTATGATAAACAAGGCGATAAATTATTTCAGAAGATCATGGAAATGCCTGAGTATTATCTCACCAATTGTGAACTTGATATTTTCCAAAACAAAAGCAATATTATTACTGAAAGTTTGAAATTGCAAGGTCAAGCATTTGATATTATTGAGTTAGGTTCGGGAGATGCAACAAAATCAAAGTATTTGCTGAAATTCTTAAGTGAAAATAATTTCGATTTCAATTATATGCCGATTGATATATCCGGAAATATACTTCATGAATTACAGAAAAATCTGGAGGTCGAAATGCCTGATCTTACCGTTATTCCTTTAGAAGGAGAGTACTTTGAAATGCTTGAAAAAGCATCTGGAATTTCTGCAAGAAAAAAGATTGTGCTTTTTCTGGGAGCCAATATAGGCAATATGAACAAGCAGGAAGCTTTTCAGTTTTGCAAAGATATAAGAGCCAAACTCAATGCAGGAGATGTGTTTTTAGTAGGATTTGATCTTAAAAAAAATCCTCAGACAATACTTGATGCATACAACGATCCTGCAGGAATTACTGCTGCGTTCAATCTTAACTTACTTGCAAGAATTAATCGTGAACTTGATGCAGATTTTACCATTGAAAATTTCAGACATTATCAGAATTATGAACCTGATTCAGGAGCGTGCAGAAGTTTTCTCGTTAGTTTAAGAAATCAGGTTGTAAAGGTTTGTGACGAGCAAATTTTATTTGATGAAAATGAATTTATTGATATGGAAGTTTCTCAAAAATATTCGGTTGAAGAGATCGGACAAATTGGAGAAGCTGTAGGATTTCATGTTGCAGAAAATATTTATGATTCTAAAAAATGGTTTGTTGATTCAATCTGGCATGTTTCATAATTTAAAATCGCAAAAATGATAGAGAGTTCAAAATACAACAGCGAAGAAAAGTTTCAATATTGGATAAGTCGTTATCATGATATAAGAAAACAGTCAGAAAAAATCTGTGAGCCTTTGCAGACCGAAGATTACGTTGTACAGCCCGTAGTGGATGTAAGTCCTCCAAAATGGCATCTGGGACATACAACTTGGTTTTTTGAAACATTTATATTAATGCCTAATCAACCGAATTATCAAGTTTTTGATCCGCAATACAATTTTGTCTTCAATAGTTATTATGAAACGATAGGAGCTCGTGTAATTCGCACTGACAGAGGGAATCTAAGCCGACCTTCCGTAGCTGAAATATATAATTACCGACAATATGTAGATCAAAAAATGCGTAAATTTTTGGAGAGTGATTATTTTAAACCAGAACATATTGAATTGTTGGAATTGGGTCTAAATCATGAACAACAACATCAGGAATTGCTGGTTACAGATATTAAATATATTTTAGGTCATAATCCACTTTTTCCGGTATATAGAGATAATTCATTAAAAAAGACAGCCATTACGAACGATATTAAAATGCTGAAATTTTCTGAGGGCGTTTATGAAATAGGTTTTGAGGGGAGTGGTTTTTGTTTTGATAATGAGCTTGGAAGACATAAAGTTTATCTGAATGAATTTGAAATAGCAGATCGTCCTGTCACTAACGGCGAATATCTGGAATTTATGAATTCTGGAGGTTATGATGATTTTAAATACTGGTATGCCGAAGGATGGGATTGGGTAAATAATACAAAAGCTCAGTCTCCATTGTATTGGCATAATATTGAGGGTGACTGGATGATTTATACTTTGGAAGGATTAAAAAATATTGATTTGAATGACCTTCTCTGTCATATTAATTTTTATGAAGCCGCTGCATTTGCTGCCTGGAAAGGGATGCGATTGCCGACGGAAGAAGAATGGGAAGTTGCTTCCGATCAATTAAACTGGGGAAAAAGATGGGAATGGACAAATTCTGCATATTTACCTTATCCGGATTATAAAAGAGCTGCAGGAGCGGTGGGAGAATACAACGGCAAGTTCATGATTAATCAGATGGTTTTGAGAGGAGCATCCGAAGCTACGCCTGAAGGACACAGCAGAAATACATATCGCAATTTCTTTCCGACCAATTTGCAATGGCAGTTTACCGGTATCAGGTTGGCGAAATAATTTTAGCAAACATAATTTGTTATTTTGATTTTCACGTAAGACTTTGTCTATTATATTGTTCTCACAGTCTTGATTGCTTTTACCCACTCATTATGGTTACATCTTTTACAATCATTTGGGCCTTTTTGTAATAATGTTGAATAACCGCAATAAGTACAGGAATACATATCTTCATATACGATCGTTGTAAGTTTTTTATTGTAGGCTTTTGGTAATACAGGCAAACCATAGACAACTTCTTCGTCTGAAAAATAATAAAAACTTATATTCCCTGTAGTTTCAAGAATGGCGGTTTTTACCTGTCCTACATGTTCGATAGATTCCTGTCGCATTTCTGCAAAAAATTCATCCTTTGCAAAAGTATGATCGTTTTTAATTCCTAATACAAATTGCCCTTCTTCGATAACATATAATGGTTCACCTTCTACCAAATCTTCGAATTTTTCGCTTTTGCTGGCAAAGTAAGTAATGATTCGGTAGATGATAATGATTATTGCAAAAACAATAACAGACGGTAGAATAGGATTTTCCTGATTAAACATCGGATCGCCTGCTGCAGAACCCAGTGCGATGATAATGGCTACCTCAAACAAAGATAACTGTCGTACTCCTTTTTTGCCTGAAAGCCTTAATATCACTAAAACCAGAATAAACATAATGATAGTCCGGATAAAAATTTCAGTGATATAACTGATGTTCAGTTCTCCTACAAAAATCTCATTCCAATTTAAATTCATAATCCTTTATTATTTTTAACAACAAAAACAGGTGTTTAAACCTATTTATTTTTTTAAACTGATCCATACAGGAGCATGATCACTGGTTTTTTCCCAGCCTCTTACTTCTGAGTCAATACCGCAGTGGTCAATAGAAGAAGAAAGATAAGGGCTAAGAAGAATATGATCCAGCCTTATTCCTGCATTTCTGTCGTAAGATCTGTACATGTAATCCCAAAAAGTAAAAATTTGTTTATCAGGATTAAGCAATCTTATCGTATCAATCCATCCTTGCTTCTGCAAATCGAAAAAGGCTTTTCTGACTTCTTTTCTGAATAAAGCATCATTCGTCCATTTTTCGGGTTTGTAAACATCAATTTCCTTCGGAATAATGTTGAAATCACCTATGATAATAGCTGGTAAATCCATTTTTATCAGTTGTTTGGCTCGTTTTTTTAATCGTTTGATCCATTCAAGTTTATACTCGAATTTTTCGCTTGGATAAGGATTACCGTTGGGAAGATAAAGACAGCAAATAACCACCTTGTTGATTATGGCTTCAATATATCTGCTCTGTACATCGTCCGGATTTCCGGGGAGAGAATTCTGAACTTCTGTAATTTCATATCCTCGAGATAAAATAGCTACACCATTCCAGCTTTTTTGTCCTTTCCAGATCGCCTGATATCCGGCTGCATTAATTTCTTCAATAGGAAATTTTTCTTGTGGAGCTTTCAATTCCTGAAGACATACGATATCAGGTTTTGACTGATCGAGCCATTTAAGAAGCACAGGCAATCTTCCGTTGATGCCATTAACATTATAGGTTGCAATTTTCATAGTCATCTTTCTGAAATAATTTGTGTAACGATCCTCAGATCAGTTATTTTTATTTATACAGTTATTGTGCCCTTATCTATTTTCCTTTATAAAAATACCAACTTCTTATTGTTTAGTTTGCAATTGGCTTACTTTATGATTATTGTTTTAGTAAAATGTTCTATGGGATTTCAAAAAATAATTTTAAAAATATTGAAATGGACAGGGATTTTTATTGTCTCCGTTCTTTTTCTCATGTTCATCATTCCGCTTTTGTTTCCGGGAACCATTTCGGAACAGGTGAAAGTTTTTGCCAACAAACATCTTGCAGGTGAGCTCAATTATAAGAAAACACGTCTTACATTTTTTAGACATTTTCCTTCTCTCACCGTTTCTGTTGATGATTTTCTGCTGAAAGGTTCAAAACCATTTCAAAATGATACTTTACTGGCGGCAAAAGAAATTGCTGTAGGAATCAATCTTAAAAACCTGATCTTCGACGGAGAAGTAAAAATCGATGAAATTTACGCTACAGATGCCTATGCCAACGTTTTTGTCAATACCAAAGGAGAGGCGAATTATAATGTTTACGTTTCAAAACCATCGAAAACACCCAAAGATACAACAGGAACCGGCGCATCCATTAAATTGGACTTAATTAAACTAAAAAACTGGAATATCATCTACAGAGATCATTCTGCAAAAGTTCTGGTTGATGCAAAAGGTTTAAATTATACCGGAAAAGGAGGATTGAGTGAAGACATTTTCGATCTTACCACAGATTTAGATATTGATAAAATTGATTTTAGCTTAAACAGAATTTATTACGCCAAACAAAAAAAATTGCATGCTGATCTGATTACCAGGATTAATACCAATGCCCTTACTTTCGTTTTGAGGAAAAATGAATTAAGAATCAATGATTTACCTTTAAAATTTACAGGTTTTGTCAGCATATTGAAAGACGGGTATAATCTCGACATCAATGCTGCTTCAGAAAAAACGACGATCCGGGATATGATTTCCGTTCTTCCGCCACAATATCTTGATTGGGCAAAAGATACCAAAATTGAAGGTGGCAGTGATTTGTTTTTTAGTTTAAAAGGCAGATTCAGCGAACCGAAAAATTTGAAGCCAAGGTTAAAAGCAAGACTGTTTGTAAAAGATGGTTTTGTTTCGAATGGAAAAGCGCCTGTTCCGATGAATAATTTTAATATGGATTTGAATGTTGATCTGCCGGATCTGAATACCGAACAATTAGGTCTTGACTTAAGAAATCTTAGCTTCGATCTCGGACCGAATAACAATTTCAAAGCGGTTGTGAAAACCAAAGGCTTAGATGAAATGCAGATTAATGCAGATGTAAAAGGAGCCGTCAACTTACAGACTTTAAGTCAGGCTTTAGGCTTAAAAGATATAGACGTCCGTGGATTGATGGATACGAATATCAAAGCAAACGGGATTTTCAGTTTAGACAAAAAATTATTCCCGAAAACGAACGGTTATTTCAATCTGAAGAACGGTTGGCTTAAAACGAAATATTATCCTAATCCCATAAAAGACATCAATATTGTTGCAAATATTGTAAATACAGACGGAACTTTTAAAAGCCTGGGTGTAAAGCTCGATCCTTTCAATTTTGATTTTGAAGGAAACCCTGTTTTTGTAAACGCCGATTTGCAGAATTTTGAAGATGTTTTGTATAAAGTCCGTGCAAAAGGAGTGCTGAATGTCGGAAGAATCTACAAAGTCTTTGCTAAAAAAGGTTTAGATATCAGTGGTTTGATTATGGCTGATTTATCTTTGAACGGACGACAGAGTTATGCAACGACGGGACAATACAGCAAATTAGATAACAAAGGAAATTTAATTTTAAAAAACATCAAAGCTACCACAGAATATCTTCCGAAATCATTTTACATCAAAGAGGGAAATTTTGAGTTTGAAAATGAAAAAATGTGGTTCAGGAAGTTTTTTGCCAACTATGGAAAATCGGATTTCGCTTTGAACGGTCATCTCTTAAATACCATCAATTATTTTATCGAAAGAAAAGGTACGCTACATGGTAAGTTTAAATTAAAATCAAGATACATTCTGATTGATGAATTTATGGCCCTGAAAGACGGCGACAACTCAAGAAAATCAATCGAAGTCGATTATGCAAAAGTTGAGAACCCGAAGAGCAGCGGTGTAGTAATCATCCCGAAAAACCTGGATGTGTCGTTAGAAGCAGACGCTAAAAATGTGGAGTTTAAAGGTTTGAATCTTAATAATCTTTTTGGCTTGGCTTCAGTCAATAAAGGGGAAGTTTTCCTTAAAAACACTTCGTTCGATGTTGTAGGAAGCAGAATGAAAATTGATGCACGTTATCAGGATGAATCTCCGTTGACTGCAAATTATGATATTGCGTTGAAAGTTCTTGATTTTGATGTTCAGAGAGCTTATAACGAAATAGATATGGTTCGTGAGATGGCAACTGCAGCAAAGAATGTGAAGGGAATTGTTTCTTTGGATTACAAACTGAAAGGAGATTTTGATAAGAACATGAACCCGATTTATCCGTCTCTGGAAGGTGGAGGAGTGGTAAACCTTCGAGATGTGGAGGTGAAAAATCTGAAAATGCTTTCAGCGGTCGGAGATAATATTGGAGCTAAAGCCTTTAATGATCCCGATATGAAGGGCGTCAATATCGAAACGCACATTAAAAATAATCTGATCCACGTTGATAAATTTACTTTTAAAGTCTCTATTTTAAGACCTACCATTAGCGGAACCACAAGTTTCAATGGATTACTGGATCTGAGAATCAGAGTCGGGATTCTTCCGGGAGGTTTGATTGGTTTCCCGATTGTCGTTACAGGGACGCACGAAAAACCGAAAGTGAAAATTTTCAGTAAAACAGGACAGGGAATTGTTGATGCTTTGTACAACAAGAAATCGAATAAAGTGATTCGTGAAGAAAGACGCGCCGAGAAAAAAACAAGAAGACAGCAGCGAAAAGAAAAAAATGCCCAGGAACAAAAAGCTAAAGCTGCAGAAAGTAACATAACAAATGATCTGAAGAATAAAAAATGATCTGCTTTATATAATTGGGAGATGACATGAGGAAACACTTTATTCTAAATAGGTCAGAACGATAGATTCATTCAAATATGTGGTTTCATATTCAGTATAAACTAAAAAAACAGCACAAGAATAGTATATTCCTGTGCTGTTTAATTCTATGAAATTTATTTTAGAAATATTAGTTTTTCCAGTACGTCCATCCTGCACCGTTGTAAACGGCAAGTCTTTTAGCACCTGTTTTATTAATAAAAACCATCATTCCGGGAGCAGGATCGGGAATATTATTGGTGTCATTTACAATGGGAAGCAACAATGCTTTAGTATTTGATTCCAATACCAATACGCCATCCGCAGAAGATGTATCAGCTCCAATGATAACTTTAGCTCCTGTATCTTCGGTAACGGTTGCTGAAGTAGGTTGTAAAATCATTTGAGTGGTTATATTGGCTTCATGTCCCTGACTCAGATCGATCCAACCCGATGCTCCGCCACTTGTCACACCATTGTAATATTTTACTTTCGCTTTTGTAGAATCGGTTGCGTCGAGCAAGATAGTACCTTCTACAAGTGCCGTTCCTGTCGGAATTGTTCTTACATAAGGTAAGATGAGCCCTTTGTTTTGACCTGCTGCAAATTCCAGCAGAACAGAGGTTTTCTGAGCAGTGGGAACTGTACCAACCGCATCTCCGATAATTACCTGTGAATAGTAATAAACTGAGCTGATCATACAGATTGTTGATATTATTTTTTTCATGAGTTTAATTTGTTATTAAATTAAATTGACTGCGTAGCCAATATTAAGGACACGACGGATTATTAAAACAACTCCAGGTTGCGTCACTATATATTTTTAAACATTTTGCATCAGTATCATATACCATCATACCTTCCTGCGGATTTGTAATGGCTGCTAAACCGGCAGTTGAAACTCTCGTTATCACAAAGCCTTTACTATTTGATTCTAAAGCGATATGACCAGATTTTCTCCCCATTGGCCAATTGTCGGTCACTGAAGCTCTTTTTAATAAGGTAATTCCCATTTTGGTTTCTGGTCCGGTTCCCGGAGTGAATGCCGGATTGTAGCATGCACAGCTGCTATATCCCGGATCAGTCGGCTGATAATACGAAACTACAGCCTGACTCGGACAATTAACAATAAGAGGATCATAAAAAGCGTAATATGTTCCCGGTGCAACAGCTGTTATATTGGTAACCTGTGTTCCCGGATCTCTTGTAATAGTAGTCCACCACTGAATATTAGTAACGCCAGGTGGTAAAGAAGCTGGCTGTGCATTTTGAAGATTAGCCAAAGTTCCTTCGCAAATTTTAAGATTCTGCACTGCAGGACCTGCTAAAGCTCCACAAATTGAAAGCGCAGCAGTATCGGAGAAGTTATAAGTGGTTTCTGTTCCGCTGGTGCTTGTTCCGTCTGCCATACTTCCTCTGATTCTGTGCCCAACATATCCAAACTTCGTACTGCACTGTTTGATGGTAAGTGTTGTATGACCACCTGTCTCTACAGCAATTAAAGTATCGTTGAGGTTTAATTTTCCCGGATCATAAGCTCCTGTTATGCTTCCCGGCATATATGTAGGGTTAATGGTTGCAGCATTTACACCAAGCATACTGTTGTTGCTGTTTCCCCAAGCCCATAATTTGCCGTCTGTTGTCAAGATATTGATTGCAGCATAGTTGCCACCTTCGTGTTCCTGTGGACTGATCCACACTATATTGGTAAGAAAATCATTTGCTGCTGCTGATTTTTTTACTCTTACCCAACTATTACTGCTCGTTGAAGTGAAATTTCCGAGCTGATTTGATGTATTGTCTCCCAAACTGTAAAGATCGCCATTTGTTCCCAAGACATAATAAGTTTGTCCGTTAGTTGATCTTGTCATCCCAATCATTTTCGGGGTAATATTGTCTGGAGTTGTCATCAATGTTGCATACTGTCTGTCTGTAGCGCCTGTAGATGAAACACCTAAACGGGTTCCTGTTCCCCATGTATACAATTCGCCATCTGATGTAAGTGCCATCATTGCATTGATAGATCCTCTAACTGCAACAACATTTTGAAGATTCGTAGTTGCATTGATTTTAATCCTGTGCCATACCGCTCCGTTTGCTGCATTCTGTGCCGAACCGTCACCGTTCTTATTTCCTGTGGTTGATAAAATATATGCTGCCCCGGTACAAGTAACTATCGCTAAAGTATTTTGGGTACCGAACATCATTTTCACCTCTTGTGGTGTTACTCCAAAAGGCAAACCGTCTGCTTTTGTGCCGGCTTCACCAAATGTTCCTACAGCCACTGCACCAAATGTATTGCTTGGTTTGATAGTCGTGCTTACCAATGTACCGGTTGCACCTCCCCAAATAAATAGACCTGTTGTAGTCAACACAGCAAATTGTTGGTCATTTGTAGCACTTCCTCCGGTAAATTTTAAAATATCTCCTGTAAGACCAGGATAATTGGTGCTGTTCAGTTCCTGAGGAACAAGAATATTGTTTGTTTGGCCTGTACCGTTGTAGGCAATTGCCTGACCCCAGACTTTGATCTTTCCGTCTGCCTCTTTTACCATTGAAGAATGAAATACGCTGACCATATTATCATATTCAATGGTATTCGGAATATTGCTGTTTACATAAGTATTCCCGTTACATCCTGTAACACACAGACCGCTGTTTAAACAATCATTTATAGCAGAATTGTAAGCATTACCAATACCTTGTCCTCCTGTTGCTGCTGTAGGAATTCCGTTTGCATCTACTGTACCTGAAATGCTCCAGTCTGCATTAAGCATCCCCTGAGTTATATTTTTATCACCTTCAATTGCATCAGGACATCCGTCGCCATCAGAATCAAGATCGAGATAATCTTCAATTCCGTCACCGTCGGTATCAATAAATTGAGGATAATCGGCACAGAAATCAAGTATTCTTATACTTTGCTCGTTACTTTCACCCCCTGTTGAAGCAGTGTAACCATAATAGACCAATTTATTGGTTTGCGAGGCAGGAATATTAAAATAAGTCAGACAGAAATTATCAAGCGTACCGCTATGCGTGTAAGTTCCTGCATTGATTCCGTCAACGGTATAAGATAATGTTCTTGTCGTAGCATTCCAGTTCACTACTACATTATGCCATGCATTATCTTCGAGTTCATTAAGAGTTGTTGCGGGAGAAAGAGAAACGACTCCCGGAGTAAAAGAATCTGTTCCATTGGTTGCTGAACCATCAGTGTCCCAGATCATACCGTGATCATTGCTTATATCGGCTGAAGAACTGTTATTCTGATAGGTATCCATCTCCAGAGCAATACCGTTTACAATACCTGCAGCACCAATACCGAAACCATTTTGACCAATTGCTGAAGTTCCTGCAGGATCATTATGAAAAACGGTTGCAATTCCGTCTGCTCCGTTGGCTGCTCCAAGAAAAGCCTGATATCTTATGGTAAATGATTTAGCAAAATTAATCTTATTTAAAGACCATACCGAACCACTTTGGTTTGAGGTAGCCTGTGTAAGACGTACTGTATTGGTGGGAATTCCTGAACTGCCACTCACTGCAGAGCCATTAAGCTGGAATAAAGTCGACATGGTAGCTCCTAAAAGACGTTTTTCAGCACAATCGGGTATTCCGTCATTATCAGAATCCAGATCCTGTGCATTCATGTTGGTAAATAATCCCGCTAAAAAAAGAAGGATCATTAAAAGTTTGTTGAAATTTTTCATCTATTGATTAAGTTGATTGTTCCGTTGTACGGATTTATTATTTTATAATTTTTGATGTTGTTTATTTCTAAATTTTAGCAAAATGGGGGAGGGCGCATTCTGTGAGAATGAATGCTGTATGTTTTAAAATAAAGCGAAGTAGCGTATGAAGAGTAAGATAAAAGAACAGATGTGTAGCACAAGTAACCGTCTGCTTTTTTAATAATTATTGCAGGTTGATTAGATTTTTTTTTGATCCCTAAAAGTGTAATTTGAACAGCGCATTCTTTCATTAAATTTATGCTTGCTGTTTTATCGAGTTTACTCTTTTGGATGATGAAGTTATTGAAAGAGAATTCTTTAGTGGTAATAAATATTTTCTGCTTTGTGGGTTTCTTATCCTTAGATTTTTTTGAATTTGTATTTGTCTTCTTTGAGGTTGTTTTTTCAATGTATTTCACCTCAATGTTAGAATACTCCGAAAACCCGCTAATCGTTGTTCCTTTTGCTACAAATACTATCTGTTTTCGCTTTGGAACAGAAAGAATACTATCTGATGAGGTTGTTTTTTTGCTGCCTTTCAGAGGTATAGAATCGGACAAAGGCTGTTGCGCTTTCACGAATGAAGTGCACAAGATGAGAATTACAACAAATAAAGAATTACATTTAAATGAAAAAGAAGAAAAACTGAAAAAATTTTTAACCATTTCTGTTGATTTGTAGCTGATTAGCTATCGACAATATTACAATGGTAAAATGGTCGTTACAAACAGATAGGAATGCGAATTCCTGAAAAAGGCTGCTTAATAATATGATTTAAATGTTTGATTATTAAATAATTATAGTTATTTTCCTTAAATTGAAATTGTAACAGAAATTCCCAATAAAAGCTACACAAAACAGCAGTTGAATTTTATATTTCTTCATTTTTAAGTGTCTGCAGGAATTGTGAAGGAGACATGTCGGTAACTTTCTTAAAAGCAATGGCAAACTTACTTTGTGAAGAAAATCCGGACTCCTCGGCAAGACTTGCGATTTTATATTTTTGGTATTTTGAATCAGTTTTGATCTTTTCAATAATGTAGTTGATTCTCAGTTCATTGATGTAATTATTGAAATCTTTCTGTTTAAAATTATTGATTACATACGATAAATACTTGGTATTGGTATCGCAATATGCCGCTAAATACGGAAGAGAAATTGCATTTTTTGTAAATAGGGTAGAGCTTTCGAATTTTTCGAGCTTTGCGAGAAGTTTCTGTTCAGTCGCTTCGGTCATGATCGATTGTTGCTCAAATTCACCTTCTTGTTTTTCAACTTTAGTTAAGACAACTTCCGATGATGTACTGTTTTGTAACTCGCTGTAATTTTTTTTAGTCTCTTTGAGGTGTTCTGTTAAATTTTTCACTTCAGACTGATGTCTCTTGTAAAAAAGACCGGTTATAACTGTAATGACGATAAATAAACCTGCAAAAAAGAAAATAATTGAGTTTTTTCCGAGAGATTTTTTTTCTTCAATCTTGTTTTTATGTTTAAGATCTATATATTCTTTATTAATAAAAGAAGCATTATTGTTGGATATTTTTTCAGCAGTTGAGTCATGTTTTTTTGTAGCTTCAGCCAGTTTTTCAATATTTTGCGTTGCCAAGTAATATTGCTGTGAAGTATTGTTGATCTCGTTTTTCAGGTTCAGATAATTAGACTGGTTTGAAATTTTTTCTGCTTTCTCTAGATATTTTTTAGCTTTTTCGAAATCTTTAGTTCCTATACATACTTGTGCAATTCCATTAAAAATTAACCCTTTCAGAAAGTTGTCGGGCATATCTTTGAGCGCATTTTCTGCAATGGTATAGCTTTCAAGCGATTTTTGTAAATTGTTGAGTTTCAGAAAGCATAATCCTTCAAGCTGTTTATTGTTGGCTGTAAGGAACATCTCTTTATTTCCGGCTGTATTGAAGTGATTTTGGGAATTTTCAATCAGTAAAAGAGCTTTTTTGTAATTTTTAAACTGAATTTCATAATACGCTTTTTCCTGCATGATGAATCCCAACATATTCTCGACGTACGCCGGATTGTCAATTTTTTTAACAATGCTTTCAGATTTTTCGATATAATTTTTCGATTCACTGTACAAACCTAAGTTTCTGTACTGAGAAGATAGAAAACCATAAATTCTTGACTGCCAGAGGAAATCATCCGATCCGACAGCGATTTGTTCTGCTTTCAGAGCATAATCCACGGCTTTTTTCATGTCACCGGTTTGTTGGTGCAACGTTGCGGAAAGCATCAGACTTTTCGCCTGAAATTTTGGGGTTTTTGAAATCTGAAATAATGAATCTGCCACGAATAGGGCTTTGCTAAAATCTTTCTGAGAGGTTTCAAGATATGTTTTGTTGTAGATCCGATTGTAGCTTTCAGGATTTTGTCCTTTTACTTTACAGCCTATGAATATAAGAAGGGTGAAAAATGACAGTTTCAGTAGATTTTTTCTTACCATTTGCTATAATTTACTTTTCACTTAGCATCAAATATAATGCGGTATTAGTTTTAATAATCGGAATACGAGCATGTTAACTCTTAAGCAAAAATACAATTAAAAAGCCAGATATGCTTATGATATAATGATTTCTACATACAGTGTGTAATTTAAAACAAAAGCCCTCTCTGAGGAGAAGGCTAAAAAACACAAATGATGAAAAAAATAGCTCTAAGCTATATGCCTTTTCTGATAAAAATTTTTGTTTTATTAAGATGAGCAAAAATAGGTGACAGAATTTTCCTGTACAAGAAAAGCATTTATCAAATTCCTGAAAATGCACAACTTTATTTTGTTATAACCTATTGTGTGATAGTGTTTAATAAATGATTTTAAATTTTGTTTTCAGATTAATTAATAAAGCTTGATAATATTTATTACACAGAATTTTGATCTTTAATCTATGGCTTCGTTATAGAATTGATTGCAAAATATACATTAAAGTTTCTATTTTCCTGAAAACGACTGATGTACCTCTTGGGAAACGAAACCGATAGACTTACTTTTGCAGCGTCAATTTTTACAACACAAACTCTCTATATCGAAGGTCATTAGTTTATTATCTATTAAACTGCTGACCTTTTTTAAATCAAAAATATTTTTAAACATGAAAATCAAAAACAAGAATAATATTAAAATTATTCGTTTCAGCCTGATTGTATTTTTTATCTTTCTGATTATATGTGCTCTCACATTTTCGCAGCCAAGTCTGAAAATAATGATGACAATTTTTGCTTTTACCGCCTTCTTTGCGGCTGTATTTCTTCCTTATTATGAATTTGAATATTCCGGAGAATGCATTTCTTTTGCAAAATACGGCCTGTTCAAGACAAATTATATTCGTCCATTTATAGAAATACCGGTTTTATATATCACGGATTATGAGATAAACAGAGTTCTGATGATTTATTTTTTAAAAATTACGATTGAAGATGGTTTTTCATCTAAAAAGCGGATGACTAAAATACCCTTACAATTCTTCAGTGATTATCAAATTATCAAAATCATAAAAACATTGGAATCGATTAAAAAGAAAAATACCGATATTAAAGTAAAACTTTAAATAAAATAAAAATTCCCTCTGTAAAAAGGGAATTAAAAATTATTTCTTTATGATCTTCTCAGTAACGACGGCCTTATCAGTTTTTACTTTTACATAATAAACTCCTGTAATCAAAGAAGAGATATTAACTGAAGATTTATTTGATCCCAAATTACCTCGTTGCACAGTTTGTCCTGTAGCAGAATAAATTTCATAAGATAAAAGAGATTCTTTACTGTTAATAGTTAAAATATCTTTTACAGGATTCGGATAAAACTGAATGCCCACTTCAGCTGAAGATTCTTCTACAGAAAGCTGGCTGCACGCAGATTTAGCAAGTTTGGAAATGAAAAACTGAGATTTTCCGCTGTTTCCTGCCGCTGTCAGTGTATTTACTCCATCGGAAGTGTCTGTAAAGAGCTGATTATGGAAAAGTCCGCCCACCACATAATTGCCGTCATTGTCTACTGCGATTGCAGAAAGCTCGTCCTGGAAACCGTAATTACTCTGAATTTCATTTGTTCCTATAATTGCTCCCGTATCTTTATTTAAACGTACCAAAAGCGGATCAGAAAGATCATTTTGGGGTCTTGTCATTTGAAAAGTTCCCCATTTGTCGCCAATAGAACCTTTTACAAAGGCTAATTCATTGCCATTCAGAACTACAGGGCCTCTCATAAACCGGTATCCCATCGGTGCGGTTGCCGTTAATTCGTTATGAATTTTTGCCCATTGCACAGCGCCCGATGAATTCATTTTTAAAACAAAAGGATTTATTCCGCTATTGAATGGTACAGGGAAACTGTAATCACCAAAAGATGCTACTGCTGCTGCATCTACTCCTCTGTAATAATACCCGGAAAGATAAATGTTGGAGTCATTATCTTTTATGAGCCCGAATATCTTGTCATCCTGAGCTACTGTATTAGGAGTATTAAATTCTTTTCTCCATATTTCATTTCCGTTGCTTCCGTTAATTGCCAACATGAAACCATCATTATTAATAGGATTTGAGTTATACCCAAGCGGAAACGGGCTTCCAAACCCAGAACTTCTGGAGCCTGCAATATAATATCTGTTCAGTGTCTCATCATAAAGCATCTGAACTTTTCCGCCGCCTACTGCTGATGCAAAAGTTCCTGTCACGGGAAGTAAAACAGGATTTGCCACAGGAGTCATGCTTCCATTATTATAATTAAATTTCACAAGATAATATTGAAATGTGCTGGTAAAGCTTGATGGTACCGTTATCAATCCATCCAGATGAGTTCCTGCCGAAAAACCTAATATTGCATGAATATTTTTTGAAGAATCCATACACCATAAACCGTTATCTGCAGATCTGAGTGCATAATTTACATTTCCCTGAAGGGGTTTTTGCCAGGCTAAAGTACCATTGGATGTATTATATTTTAAAAGAAATGCGGTATTGATTCCAGGATTAGGATCTGGGCTATTGTAAGCTACATTTACTACAGGAAGTGAAACATTGGCGTCGAAGTGGGTAGGGGTATAGGTGGAAGGAGCATTAATATTTGCCTGATTAACGACATTTGCCATGATGTAAAGACCGCCGTTATTATCGGTTTCTAATTTCCACGCACTTTCCCCATCTCCGTAACCACCGATAGTCTGACTCCATCTTATATTGCCTTGACAGTCAGTGGAAAATAATAATAAATCTCTTGAATTATAATGAGTAACAGACTGCCCGTCTAATTGTGGAGACCCCTGAAATACAGATGAAAGATAGTAATAATTGTTTTGACTATCTACTGCAATACTCCGGATCATCTCGTCTGTTGTTTCATTAAATCCAACTCCGGTTGAGCCGCTGTTTCCTCCACCTTGTTTTGCCCATTGCCACTGATAATTCTGAGAAAAAATTGAAATAGGAATTGATAAGAATAATAATTTAAAATAGATTTGGTGTTTCATATTAAATATTTGGCTGTGAATTTATAAAAATATTATGAAGTTTACAGTGTTTATCACACATTTTTGATAAAAACTAAAGGCTGTACACCGTACAGCCTTTAGAATAATTAAATTATTTTTTAAGCAGTTTTGCCTGTAATGGTTTGTCTGAAGTCACAACGCTTACGATGTAAACCCCTTGAAGCCATTGAGATACATTTAAACTTACTTTTCCTGAGCTTGTTTTAAGCTCCTGTTGGAATTTCAGTGTTCCTGAAGCATCATGGATTGTCACCATTTTAGCTTTATTTTCAGAACTACCAGTATCAAAAATTACCTGTACCTCATCCTTTGCAGGGTTTGGTGTTACCTGAATTCCTGAAACTGTTTTTTCTTCAGATGAAGGTGCCACTCTTGATGATATAGAGTAATCTATCGGTTGTTTTACCTCACATCCGTATCCTTTAACAATCATGTCATCAACTCCGCCAGGGAAGCTTGCATTTGGATAGAATAAAATTGGGTTAGCCCACATATTATATGTTCCGCCTGCAGGGATTGTAATGGTGGAAGGACTGTAAGTTCCGTATCCGTTTGCACTTGTTATTGTTAATACAACAGGTGTTGAAGCATAATTGTAAATTTCTCCGTACAAAGCAAAGTTCGGATTGCCGTTACCACGTACAACTTCTACTTTTACTTCGATTTTACACGGTTCAAGGTTACATTTCTTCGGATCAGGATTTACATACATATCGCCGCTCTTCACGGTACATATACCTTGAGTAATTTCTAGGTTATATGTTCCTGCCTGATTGATGTATAAAGGATTAATAAAGTCATAGCTTCCGCTCTGGATATTTGCACCATTTAGTTGCCAGTTGTGACCTTCATAAATTCCTCTTGGTCCGATCAGGTATGAAGTTCCGTCAGGACATACATCATAACAACCGGTAGGGAAGATCCACATCAGACTTTCAATACTTTGAGGAACTATAATATTGTTTTCAACACTACATCCTGATGGAGCAGTGTAAGTTACACTGTAAACTCCACCATGATATACAGTAATTGTCTGTCCTGTCATTCCGTTGCTCCAGTTGTATTGTCCGGTTGACGGTCCTGTTGCGGTAAGTTCAACTTTGTAAGGTTGGCACTCAACAATATTATAGCTTACTCCGATTTGTGAAGGAGGATTGCTTACGGTAATTGTAAAGTCTTTATAATTCTCACATCCCGGATCTCCTACAGGTCTTACCATCAGTCTGAACGTATGCGTTCCGACAGGAAGATTACCTGTATTTAGTGTAATCGGATATGGAGTATTTGTCCAGCTTACTTCTACATTGCCATTTTTCAGCCATTGATATTGTAGTGTATTATCTGTTACAATACCAAATAATGTTGTAGACTGAGTAGCACAGATATTTGCTGTACCTGAGATATTTACATAAGGTTTTGGTCTTACTGTTACCGATACGGCTTGTGTAGCCATGATATAACTTTGACATCCTGTTGCACCTTTCAGAATTGGCCAGTAATTACCAGAAACAGTTGGTGTAAATGTATTGGTATTTGGTGCTCCTACAACCGGCTGATTACCATTCATCCAAATATAACTTGTCGGTGTAACCGAACCGAAATTTGGCATATAATTAATGCTCGGATTAGCAGAGCTTCCTTCACAAACATTGGTATTGAATGCCTGAAGGGTGCCATCAAAATTATCTTGCACGACTTGTACATTATGTGATAAACTAGTGTAGACACAGTTTTGAGGTGTTGTCGCCTGAAGATAAATTGAACTTGTCCCTCCTGTATTAAATGTTATTTCAGTGGTAGGCCCGGAAGCTACAAAAGATGTGTTATCAAAGAACCATTTGTAGGTATTATTTGAATTATAATTCGGAATGGTTAATAGCACAACTTCACCTTTACATACCGAAGCAGGTAATCCTGTAAAGTTCAGGTTAGGAGCCGGTGCAATTGTATAGGTTTCCGTAATTGTACACGGCAAATTGTTCCCGCCTGCTAAAGTTAAATTGAAGGTATGTACTCCCGGAGATAAATTGCTGAAACTTGCAGTCTGGCCTATTTGTGAGAAAGGTCCTCCGTTATCCCATGTAAATGAAATATCATTCTGATTAATATCAAAAATTGTCGAGCTGTTGTGTAATGTTACATTAAAAGTACCATTACTGCCACAGGTCTGAGTGATATTAAATTTAGGCTGATAACGTTTTATCATTTCGATTGTCTTGCTGAACCAGCAGTTACCTATTCTGATACGAACCGTTACTAAATGTACTCCTGCAATATTTGTGGTAAATTGCGCATTATTAGTACCTTGTCCGCCAGTTAATGTAAGAACAGAGTTCGATAACCATTGCACCTGATCAGGAACTACACTGTAAGAAGCTTGTGCTGATAAAGTGTTGCATCCTGTCCAATTAGCTGTAACATTAATGGTAGGTTCCGGAATTGTACAAGAATTATCGTTACACTCCTGTGTTACATTTATCGTTTGAGATCTTACCCAACATCCATTAGCATCTTTTACTCTCACAAAATATGTTCCGTAAGGATTTGTACCCTGAATGAGGAAAGAATTTAAGCTTCCTGTTTGTACTACTACATTATTTTTTCTCCACTCAAATACTGTTGACGGGGTAATGCCTGTCGACATATTCGCGTAAAGTGTATAAGGAGTATAATTCGTAGGATCACAAATTTCAACATTTGCCGCTGGAGTGATGGTAATTACTGTTTCAGGATAAACAATAAAACTGGCACTTGCAGTAGGTTTATAGCTACAGCTATGAGCTCCGTTGATTGTAACGGTCACTGTTTGACTGATGTTTGCTCCTGTATTGTTCTGGATATAGCCTTGGTTAATAAAGCTATAGTTTCCTGAAGCATCAAATGTAGCTGTATGAGATGATCCGTTTGCGAAAGTAAATACTACATTCGTAGCATTGGTAATTCCTCCCTGATCGATGGTAAAGCTTAAGCCTGATTCACCTAAACAGATGTTCTGAATATTTGTGAAATTAATTACCGGAAGCTTATAAAGCTCAACAGGATAATTAAAGATATATTCTACGCCACATTTTACAACCTTTAATCTAAGGTCTGTCGTATTAATTCCGCTTGAAATTTCATTGAAATTCACTGTTATCTGATCCGTTCCCTGCCCGGAAACAAAGCTTCCGAAGTTAGGGCTTGCAAATGACCATTCAATCTGATCAGGAACAACGCCGTTGAAATCTGCTTTAAATATCATCGAGGAACTCGGGCAATATGGTCCCGGAGCAGCAGCAACGATATTAGCTGTAAGATTGATTTTTTTAATCAAAAGCGTTAAAGGATCAGATAAACAACCAACAGGATCGAGAGATTTATTTCTTACCGATATTGCAAAATTGGTTGCACCAGGATTAAAGATAACCGTTACAGATTGTCCCGAATTACTTCCCTGAATCGTTCCGTTTACAACTTCCCAAACAGGTATTACGCCCGGAGTAACGATAGACAGACTATAAGTATAAGGTACTCCTGTACAAACTCTTCTTTCACCGTTGATAACTCCTTTAGGAACAGGTGGTGTCGGAACAACTCTTATGATTCTCGGCTCTCCGGTACATCCGCCAGGTTTTGTAGCAGTGATGAAATAGGTTCCCGGAGTCGCAAATAAATAATTTGAAAGAGTAGGAGAAGGTGTAGGAGAGGTATAAATAACCGTATTATCCTTTGTAACCTCCCAAATTACATTCACACCAGGGTTTGCATTAAATGTCTGTGTTGTATTGGAGCAGATTGTATCTGAACCACCGGTAATTGTCACCGGAGCGTCTACATTAATGGTGATTTCGGCATATCCTTTACAACCCAATAGAGTATTTGTATAGTTACACATTAAAGTATAGGTTCCGGTTTGGTTAGCCGTTAAAAATACCTCATTTCTATGTTCATTATAAGTAAGTTGTGCACTTGGTCCTGTAACGCTCCATTGGAAGCTTGTTGCAGGCCATTGCGGTAAATAATATTTTTCCTGTTTACCTACACAAATCGCTTCTTTTCCTTGGATTTTAGCTTTAGATAAAATAACAGGAACTTTTACGGTAACCCATTCAGGACATGTACAGTTAGATAAATACATTACATACCCGAATCCTTCTGAAGGATCTACTTGATCCCATTTTACATCGATCGAATTACCGTTATTTGTTATAATCGTTCCGCCGATTACATTCCATTTTCCTCCGCAGTCATCACTGGATGTATATGTTGCAACACTTCCTTCACAAACTACAGAAGGACAAGATATGGTTACAGGTTCAGCTTTAAGTACTGTAACTTCCAATGTGTACGTATCAGTACAATTACATTGATTGGTAACGGTAAGCGTTACCGGATATGTTCCAGCTGCTGTAAAGGTATGTGATGGCTCAAAAGCACTGGAAAAAGTGCCGTCACCAAAATCCCAATGATAATATACAATATCACTACCCCCATTTTGCTCAGATATATTATCAAAATAAATAGGGGTATTTCTGCATACTTTTGGCTTTGTACCTCCTGCAGCCTGAAAATTGGCTATAGGTTTATTAATTTTCTCAATACATATCGTACGGTTTTCTGTAGTACCGTTTGAATAGGTAATCGTAACCTGAATCGATCCGTTACCAGCAGCACCCCAATGAATCAGAGCCTGAGTATTTCCGACTCCGCTCACCGATTGAATCGAGCCGCCACCAACATTCCACTGAACATTGCTAATATTTGCTCCTTCAATGGTATAAGTGATTGTTTTGTCTTCACAGACACGAATGCATTCAGAACGTTCAATATTCTGAAACATTTGTCCGTTATCTTCTTTAGGATCATATTCCGATTGATTTTGAGCGCATCCAACCTGAAAATCCCATTTAATAATCGTGCCAGAACTTTGCGAAAACATGAATAATGGCAAAAGTAAGAGCCATACATACAGGAATTTCCGTAGCACAAAGAATGATTGATTAGTTTTTGTCATATAAATTTTTTTTGATTAGTAATGATTTTTAATACTTCATCAAACTTTATAATCTGAGAACAGAATTATAAATAATACAATTACGAAATTTTGTCATAATCAGAATATTTAGGTTAACATTTTTATTGATTATTATTCTAAATCAAGGGATTTTAAATCAGTTTTTTGTTTGTTTTTCCTTTTATTAAAAGGTATTTCGGCTTGATATTAATTTTTTTTTAAAAATAAATCAATATAATTTGAATTTTACTACACTTTTGTTTAGTTTTACATCCATCACCATTGAAATAAAAATTAACATGAAAAACAATTATCCGTTTGTTGCCGATGTACCCGTGTCGTCAGCTGTTGAATTCAAATGTCTCGATTCAGATACCATCACAAGAACTGTTCAGGCTGTCACGCAATTAACCAGCGGCAATATTTTTATCATCAATAATGAAATATTAAACACTTCTAATTCTCATGATCTTTGTAAGGATTGCCTTTTAGAGAATGAAACTCAGAAAGACTCAGCTGTAAATGATAAAATTCTGCGAAATATCTGTCACTTATTTTCCGACTTTTTATCACAAATACCTGTAAACAGACGGTTGGAATATTCTGTCAGCTACGATTTTAATGTTGTTGACCAATCAGGGAAGACGATACTTTATCATCATAAAATAACTCCATTATCATTAAATCCGGATGGTAAAATAGAAATGTCTTTATGTAATGCTTCGGTATCATTATCTAAATCTCCTGGAAATATCATCATATCATCAAAACTTTCTGATATTGTGTGGAAGTTTTGTAAAGAAAATAATAAATGGCAGGCTCAAGACAAGATCAAACTTACAACCAGAGAAACAGATATTGTAAGATTCTATCTTCAAGGATATACGATAGAAGAAATTGCTGCAAAATTATTCATAACAGGAGCTACGGTGAAATGGCACAGAAGAAAACTTTTTGAAAAGCTGAATGTGAAAAATATTACCGAAGCGATATCCTGTCTAGTTCTCAATAGTCTTCTTTGAAAAAATATACCACATCTTGTATATTAATTAAAAAATGGTAAAAGAATTGTATAGAAAGATATAAACAAACTAAAATTAACAGCTATGAATATATCTTTCTACGATTTTAAAAATCTGCCGGATCAGACCCAAAAAGACATCGCCATCAATGAAGGCAGGGTAATGAACGAAAGAGTTCTCAATTCTTTAAAATATGTTCTCTATGAAGTGTCATGTTTCAGTGTTGAAGTAATATACAATACAGACAACGGAAAGATGGAAGGATTAAACGTTTTTCAAAAAGCAGTTTATGCAACTTAGATCTATTACACTAAGCTGTTACTATATAAAAAGAGAGTTTGTTTGAACTCTCTTTTTTGTATTTAATTTTAGCTGAAATATTCAGTAATGATTTCAGAAATTCTTCATAAAAAAAACAGCTGAAACAAATTCGCTCAGCTGTTTTTTATAAATCTTAATTAAGTGGTTTTCGTCCCGAAATAACGTTGATCAGCACAACAATTATTGCAATCACGAGTAGAACGTGAATTAAGCTTCCGGTATCCATTCCCGGAATTACTCCTAACATTCCTAACAGCCAAACGACGATGCAGATTACTGCAACAAGCCAAAGTATACTTCTCATAATATTAAATTTTTTGATTGGTATCTATGTATATACATTTTCTGTGCCTTTATTGATTTTTTTGATTCAATATTAAAATGAATTTATTTTAGATAATTTGATAATCAGGGTTTTGATTTAATTGGTGTGGTATATTTTGCAAATGATTTTGTGTTATGCGCAATATAATCTGCAAGAATGTATTTTTAGTTAAATTTTTCACAAGAATTTTATTCCAGATACTACAAAATATTAAAAATGGTTAAAAATAGCATCAGGGCGCAAAAATGGTACGAAATTTCAATAACTATTTTTACTCATGGTAATTTGAGTTTTCATGGTTATTAGTTTTATCCCCGTTATTCGGGGATTTTTTTATTTCGGTTTAGGCCAAAACAAAAAAGTCTTCGGCATATAACCGAAGACAATATTTTTAAGCAAAAAATAAATTTATTTAATTGCTGTTATTAAGTCTTATAAATTGAAGTGACGAAACGATCTTCTTGTTTTGCGAACTGGTAAAACCTAATAAAAATAGCTTTACAACCATATTTTTTTTCCTTTTAGAATTAACCTTAAGTGTCAAATGTGAAACTCCCAAGCCGTTACGGAAACTATAATCTTTAATGCTTGATTCCGGCAATTCTATAAATGGCGGAATGAATTTTTTCATAGTAAAAGGATGGTGCTTTCTAAAAGTTATACAGTTACCGGAATTCTCAAAAACAACGCATTGAAGACGAAAGAGCATAATAACAAAAAAAAGACATAATACTGAAAAGGTGATGTCAACAATCATTTCTTTCGATATCACAATGATACAGACAGATGCTATAATGGATGCCAATAAAATGTAAGCAATTCCTTTTGTTAGCCTGTAATTAGAAATCTTCATATAATCTATTTCTTAAACAATTGATTTGGTTATAATTAGTTCTTAGAAATTTCTTCTCTATTTAATTGTGTTTTGTGTAAAGTATTAATATTAATAAAAACTTTATTAGTATTTTTTACCGTTTAAGGCAATTTTTGTTTTACAAATTTAATATTGTTTAATCAGTCTTGCAATGCACAAGTAGAAATTTTTACAAATTATAGGTAAGAATTCATAAATTTTAACTCTAAATAGCATTTAAATTATTGTAAAACAGGTAAATAATCGATTTAATTAAATTTTAATAAATATTAAAAAAATATTAATAAAGAAATATGGTTGTAATTTGTGTAAAATTTGTGAATTTACTTAATATCCAAAATAAATCATATTCAATAAAATTCAAATGGCATTATTATTGCCATCGCAGAACAAAAAATCGCTTTCTGTGTTAAGAAGAATAATTTAAACAAAAATGAACGATAATCGTTTTTTTTACTGTTTTAGGCTGGGTTGCAATATTTACTTTAATGGTAATGTAATCCTATATTCCTCAATGAAGTGATCTCGATGTTGCTTAGGAAACTGGCTTCAGATTCTTGTTGCTTCAATAAACTGTTCTACTGATTGTGATTATTTAAATATTTTCAGGTGAATTTTTAAATATGTTATTAATAATTACAATTATGATAAAAATGGTTTAAAAATAACTGTTTATCGAATTATTGTGAGTATTTTTGAAACAACCTAAATTATTATAAATTATTGATTTTATATTGACATGATTTTAATCGTTGATGATAACCAAAATAATCTCTTTTCACTTAAAAAACTTTTAGAATCTAAAGATTTTCAGGTAGATACCGCAGAGTCAGGAAGGGAAGCATTAGGAAAAGCTTTAAAAAATGATTATGCACTGATTATTTTAGACGTACAAATGCCGGAGATGGACGGGTTCGAAGTGGCAGAAACTCTTGCAGGATACAGCAAAACAAAAGAAATCCCGATTATATTTTTGTCTGCAGTAAATACAGAAAAAAAATTCATTACCAAAGGCTACGCTTCCGGAGGAAAGGATTATGTGACTAAACCCGTAGATCCCGAAATTCTTTTGCTGAAAGTAAAAACATTTTACAATCTTCAGGAGCAGAGCATAGCTATGAAGAAAACCCAGCAAAGTCTTGAGCTTGAAGTAAAAGGCAGAAGAGAATCTCAGGTAACGATGAAATCTCAGATTGATCATTTTCATCTGATGCTCGAGTCTTTACCTCAAATTGCATTTACCCTAAACCAGGACGGAATTGTAGACTTTGTAAACGGGAAATGGTATGAATATTCTGTTTCAGATACACTTTTTCCGGAAACCCATTCCGATGATTTTGATATTGCTGAAGAATTTGCCCGCTGTAAAAAGAAAGGTAAAGCTTTGGAAATGGAAGTCAGAATAAAGAACAGGAAATCCGGTGACTTCAGATACCATCTTCTTCGTGTAACACCGGTTCGTGATGAAATTGGGATAAAAAACTGGGTGGGAACATTTACCGACATTGATGATCAGAAAAAAGTAGAAAAAGAAAAAGACGAATTTCTAAGTATTGCCAGTCATGAGCTGAAAACTCCCTTAACGAGTATTAAAGCTTATGTTCAGCTTTTAGACCGTAAACTGAAGCTTGAAAAGGAGAGTGCTGAAGCAGGATTCATGGTGAAAGTACATGATCAGATCGAAAAGCTGAATACATTGATCACTGATTTGCTTGATGTTTCAAAAATCGAAAACGGAAAGCTTAAGATCAACAAAAAACCTGCAAATCTTGAGAATACAATTAAAAACGCAATTGATACCATTCTTCAGACTCATGGCGAAAATACCGTGAAAATAGATCGTCATGGATTTATTCCGGAAATTTTGATTCCTTTTGATGAAATCCGTATCGAGCAGGTTTTGATTAATTTTTTAACGAATGCCATTAAATATTCACCACAGAACAATCAGGTGATTGTCACAACTTTTGTAGATGAAGAAGAGCAGGAAGTAAAAGTAAATGTTACCGATTTCGGAATTGGCATTCCGGATTACAAACAGGAGTCGGTTTTTCATAAATTTTATCGTGTAGAAGAATCTTCACTGCAGTTTCAGGGAATGGGGATCGGCTTGTACATCTGTTCAGAAATCATTAAGCAGCATCACGGAAGCATCGGTGTTTCCAGTATTGTAGATGAAGGTTCTACATTTTATTTCACTTTACCTTTAAATTAATTTTATGCCGAAAAAAATACTAAGAAATCTGCAGTTTGGCGTAGGTCTGTCATTAGTTATACTTATTGCAAGTTCAATTGCTTCCTATCTGAGTATTCAGAATCAGATGAATCATCGTGAAAGCGTTGGCAAAAGCAGACGTGCAGTAACCGCTGTAAAAGATGTTTTGGTTGCTCTTCTTGATGCAGAAACCGGAAACCGCGGATACCAGCTTACCGGAAGAGAAAGTTTTCTTGAGCCCTATAACCGAAGTCTAAATGAATATTCAAAAGCGATAGAGCAGGCAAAAAGTCTTGATGTTTCAGATCCCAAACAACAGCAATTATTAAATATTCTAGAACAAAATGTAGAAAAAAGCATTGGCAATCTCAGATTCTACGTAGATAACCGCCGAAAAGGCATTGTAATGTCTCAACAGCAGATCCTGGAAAGTAAAGCTTACATGGATAAATGTCGTGAAGTAGTAAATAGTTTTGTGAAAAACGAAGAAAGTCAGCTGGAGATTAAAAGCAAAGACCTGAACAAATCATCAAACACAACCGTTGTATTTATTGTATTTTCTGCACTTTCTGCAATTGTAGTAACTGCTTTTTTCTATTTAAAACTCAGAAATGATCTTGTTCGCAGAGAAAAACTAGAAAAAGCACTACGAACAAAAGATATTGAAATATCCAGACGTGTAAGTGCGATCAAAAAAATTGCAAACCGTGTCGCAAATGGCGATTATACACAGACTTTGGCAGATGATGCGCAGGATGATCTTGGAGATCTTGTAGATTCTCTGAATCACATGAAAAATTCTCTTAAGAAATCTTTCGATCAGATCAATAAAAGTGACTGGAGACAAAAAGGTCTTGCAATATTAAACGAATCTTTAGTTGGAAATAAAAGCGTAAAAGAAGTTTCGGAAGCATCTTTAAAACAATTAATAGAGTATGGAGGTTGCATCAATGGCTCATTATATCTAATTGATGAAGGCTGGCTTAAACTGGCAGCAGCTTTCGGGTTAGAAAACAATATGAAAAAAACGTTCGAGATCGGAGAAGGAATGATCGGTCAGACGTTTGTGAATAAAAAAGAACAGGTTCATAACGACTTGAAAGAGGGGGATTTTGTTGTCAGTTTTGCAAGCAGTAAGCTTAAAATTAACGGATTACTTTTAATTCCTATATTTTACGGCGGTCACACCATTGGTGTTTTAGAATTGGCCTCGACAACGAATTTCGATCAGGATAAAGTTGATTATTTCATGGAATGCACCAGAAATATTGGTATGGCACTGAACGCAGCAAAAGGTCGTGAAAAAGAGCAGCATTTATTGGAAGAAACCCAGGCTCAGTCTGAAGAACTACAGGTACAGCACGCCGAACTTGAAAACCTAAATACTGAACTTGAAGCTCAGACACAGAAATTACAGGCTTCTGAAGAAGAATTAAAAGTTCAGCAGGAAGAACTGATGCAGGCAAATGCTGAATTGGAAGAACGCTCAAGACTGCTTGAAGATAAAAACCACCTTATAGCTGAGCGTAATAACGAAATTCAGAAAAAAGTTGAGGAACTTGCATTAAGCACAAAATACAAATCTGAATTCCTTGCCAATATGTCTCATGAGCTGAGAACACCTTTGAATTCTATTCTTCTTCTATCAAGATTGATGGCAGAAAATCCTGAGGAAAACCTTAACGAAGATCAGGTGGAATCTGCAAAAGTAATTCAAAGCTCCGGAAGCAGTTTATTGACTTTAATTGATGAAATTTTAGATCTTGCCAAAATAGAATCCGGCAAGATGACTTTGGAATATCACGATGTTGAAATCGATGAAATTGTGAAGGATCTTAAAAATTTATTCAACCCTGTATTTCAGGAAAAGAAGCTTCAGTTTAACATAGACATTGCAGAAGAGATTCAGAAAACAATTAAAACAGACCGCTTAAGAGTTGATCAGGTTCTGAGAAACTTATTGTCAAACGCACTGAAATTTACAACGGAAGGAAATATCACTTTAAATATTAAAGAAGATCTGAAAAAGAAAGATTTCATCATATTTTCGGTAAAAGATACCGGAATTGGTATTGCAGAAGATAAGCAGAAAATTATTTTTGAAGCTTTTCAGCAAGCCGATGGTTCTACCCGGAGAAAATTTGGCGGAACTGGTTTAGGATTGTCGATAAGCCGTGAAATTGCAAGACTTTTGGGCGGAGAATTAATCTTAACAAGTAAAGTGAATGAAGGCAGTGAATTCAGTCTCATCATTCCTGTAAAAGAAATTCCGAACATAGAGCCGATTGAAACCGATCAAAATCTCGTAGAAATCATCCGTGAAGATGTTTCTGAAATCAAAAATATTCTTGATGATGGTGAAACCGAATATTATAACACCATCAACACATTGGAAATCCCTGAAAACGTTGATGACGATAGAGATCAGATCAACGACGGTGACAAAATTATTTTAATTATAGAAGATGATACCAATTTTGCAAAAGCCTTGCTGAAATATGCAAGAATGCAGAATTATAAAGGAATTGTAGTTGTAAGGGGAGATCATGGTCTTTCTGCTGCGCTTCAATACAAGCCACAGGCAATTTTACTCGATGTTCAGCTTCCCGTAAAAGACGGTTGGCAAGTGATGGATGAACTTAAATCAACTCCCGAAACCAAGCATATTCCGGTTCACATGATGTCTGTACTGCATGTGAAAAAAGAAAGTCTTATGAAAGGTGCGATTGATTTTATTAATAAACCTGTGGCTCTGGATCAGATGACGGATGTTTTCCGGAAGATTGAAGAAGCCTTACAGAAAGGTCCGCAAAAAGTGTTGATTGTAGAAGAAAATGCAAAACATGCAAGCGCATTGTCTTATTTCCTGAGCAACTTCAATATTTCTCTATCGGTTGAAAATAATGTTTTAGACAGTGTTAAAGCACTAACAACAGATCACGTTGACTGCGTTATTCTTGACATTGGAGCTTCAAAAGGCAACGAATATCAGATTGTAGAATCTATAAAAAGCTATGAAGGCCTGGAAAATCTGCCGATTATTATTTTTACAGAAAGAAATCTATCTACGTCTGAAGAACTTAAAATTAAGCAGTATGCAGATTCAATCGTAGTGAAAACGGCTCATTCTTATCAGAGAATTTTGGATGAAGTCGGTTTGTTCCTTCATTTGGTGGAAGAAAAAAACAGTTCATTGGAAAATGTACGAAGTAAAACTTTAGGCTCATTAACGGAAGTTCTTAGCGGTAAAAAAATTCTGATTACCGATGATGATGCACGTAATATTTTCTCTTTAACCAAAGCGTTGGAAAAATATAAGGTTGAAGCGGTAGTTGCGATGGATGGGAAACATGCCTTACAGCAAATAAAAGAAAATCCGGATGTAGACGTTATTTTAATGGATATGATGATGCCTGAAATGGATGGCTACGAAACCATCAGAGAGATCAGAAAAATGCCGAAATTTGCAAGACTTCCGATTATTGCTATTACAGCAAAAGCGATGATTGGCGACCGACAGAAATGTATTGATGCAGGAGCTTCAGATTATATCTCAAAGCCTGTAGACATCGATCAGCTGTTGTCTTTGCTTCGTGTTTGGTTGTATGAAAGTTAACAGTAAAATTCTGATGAACAAGAAAGTCTTAATTGTGGACGATGATCCACGTAATATATTTGCACTGAAACTTACCCTGAAATCACGCGGTTATCAGATTGAAAGCTGTACAATGGCTCAGGAAGCTATTGAAATTCTGAAAAACGATCATCATTTCGATGTGGTTTTAATGGATATGATGATGCCTGAAATGGACGGATATGAAGCCATTAAAATTATCAAACAAACTCCGGGTATAGATAAAATCCCCGTTATTGCTGTAACGGCACAGGCAATGCCGGAAGACCGGCAGAAATGCATTGATGCAGGAGCTCATGATTATGTATCGAAACCAATTGATGTGGATCAGTTGATTAACGCTATTGAAAAACTTCTCTAAATGCTGGAACCAAGTATTGTAAAAGACGAAGAAGTAGAATATCTTATCAAAGATGTTTACGAAATGTATGGTTACGATTTTTCGGAGTACAGCCGTGCTTCGTTTAAGCGAAGAGTAAACCGTATTTGTCTTATTGACCGGTTTACAAGTTTTGCCGAGCTTCGTTATACTTTAATGAACGATCCTGAATATCTGAAGCGTTTTATAGAAGAAATTACCGTGAACGTAACAGAAATGTTTCGTGATCCGCAGTTTTTCAAAACTTTGAGAGAAAAAATATTGCCGCAGCTGGGAACTTATCCGTTGATCAGAATCTGGGTTGCGGGCTGTTCTACCGGAGAAGAGGCTTATTCTATGGCGATTTTGCTGAAGGAAGCCAATCTTTATCACAAATCTCTGATCTACGGAACAGATCTCAATCCATCCGTTTTAGAAACAGCCAGAGCCGGAGTTTTCCCATTGCAGCAAATGAAACTTTATTCCGAAAATTATATGGAGTCAGGTGGTAAAAAAGATTTTTCGGAATATTATACCGCCAATTATGACAGTGCCAAATTTGACAAAAGTCTTCAGGAAAAACTTATTTTGTCTACCCATAATCTGGTATCCGACAGTTCATTCAACAGTTTTCAGTTGATTATTTGCCGGAATGTTCTCATTTATTTTGATCGTGGTTTGCAGGAAAGAGTTTTCCGTTTATTCGATAACAGTTTAGAAAATTTAGGTTTTTTGGCTTTAGGTGCGAAAGAAACACTGAGATTTTCTAAATTAGATAAAAATTTTCACCAGATCGATGATCAGAGAATCTGGAAGAAATTAGATCATAACTAAAATTATATGATGCAAGCTGAGAACACAGATACAGAAATGGTAGTGATCGGAGGATCTGCGGGAAGTCTGCAGGTCATTCTGGAGATGATTAAAAATTTAAAAGAAAACTTACAATTCCCGATTGTATTGGTATTGCACAGAAAAGCACATTCAACGAATATTTTGCAAACCCTGCTTCAGCAGTTTATTTCAGCAGAAGTAGTAGAAATTGATGATAAAAGTGAAATAGAAAATGGTAAACTGTACATTGTTCCTGCTGATTATCATCTTCTTTTTGAAAATAAGAAAACGATGTCTCTCGACAGTTCAGAAAAGATGAATTATTCCAGACCATCGATTGATGTCACATTTCGTTCTGCTGCGGAAGTTTTTGGTGAAAACCTGGTAGGAATTTTGCTTTCAGGAGCCAATGCAGATGGTGTGGAAGGATTGTATTATATTAAAAAAAATAAGGGCAGAGTCTGGATTCAGGATCCCGAAACTGCGGAAGTGAATTTTATGCCGAAACAGGCCGTTGAAGAGATCGATTATGACCGGATCATCAAGCCTGAAGATCTGGCAAATTATATCAATCAATTATAAAAATAAAACTAAAATAAAGTTAAATAAACTGATATGAGTAAAAAGAAAATTTTGATTTTCGATGATGATAAAGCAATCCTCGAAGTAATTACCATTATTTTTGAAGAAAACGGTTATCTGGTCGAAATTTCAGAAACATCTCACGATATCATCGAAAAAGTTTCGAGTTTTAAACCGGACGTCATTCTTATGGATAACTGGATTCCGAAAATTGGCGGGGTAGAGGCTACGCAGCTTTTAAAGAATCATGAAGAATTTAAAAATATACCTGTAATCTACGTGACAGCAAATAATGATATTGTTGCACTCGCAAAAGAAGCTCAGGCAGATGATTACGTCGCAAAACCTTTCAATTTGGGTGATCTTGAAGATAAGGTTGCTCAGTATCTTGGCTAATCAAAGATATTTTATCGTTATAAGTAATCCCTTTCTGTTTTGAAAGGGATTCGTGATTTTTAAACTACATTTCTGATTGGTTCACTTTCTAATTTTACAACGATATTTGGTTGATCTTCATTGTTAATATCGCTTATCAGTGCATGCAAAAAATCTTTTATTTCAGGATTGTTCAAAATCTTTTCAGAAAATGTGGGAGCAATGATTAGTTTTTTAGAAACCAGGTTTTCTGTTAAAATAAATTCATCTTTCAAATCCAGATCAAGATTAAACTGTTGTTTTATACTTAAAGTCAAATAGTATTCTACTACTTCTTTAGTCTGTTTGATACTTTCCATCTTATGGTGTTTTTCAGTTATTACATATACTATTAATTTTATGCCATAAATAGAATTTTGAAAAGATTTATTTGTTTTTTATGATTATAAATAAAAAACGGATGATGAATTGCTCACCATCCGTCCCAATTATAAAAAAAACTACTGTTTATTTTGCACCACCGCTGTTTTTTTCAACATCGGTTTTGGTATTTTCTTTTACTTTCTGATTTCCGAAACGTTTCACAAAAGTAAGTGCAAACCCATGCCAGTCAGATCTTGTTGACGTTCTTCTGCTGTTGGTTTCGCTGAATCTTGTAGAGTCGAAATTTGGTCTTCCGAAAATATTCATCAGCTGTAAACTGAATTCCATCTGTGTTTTTGGGAAAATCTTGGTTGCAGAAATATTATGGAAGATGTTGGTTCTGTTGGCCACAGAATTTCCGTTATTCTGATTAGAAACTTCTACCCATGCACTCAGATTGATGTTTTTATTGAAAAGATTGGTGTAAGATAAATTGGTAGAACCAGACCAAAAGCTGATGTAGTCTGAATCAGGTTCAATTTTATTCTTTTTATTGAAGTCACTGTTGTCGATATAATTCCATCCGAAACTTAAATTTACGGTCAGTTTGTTTTTTAGAAACGTCTGGTTGGTATTGGCAAATAGGTAATATTTGTGAACTTTCCCGATAAAGTTTGCTTCCTGGGTGATGATTTTGTCACCTTCGATTAAATCGGTTGACCAGTAATCCTGATTGGTATATACATATCTTGCAGAAAGAAAATACTTCTTTTTAAATCCGAATTTCATGTATAATCTGTCGCTCGGGTTTGGAAGGAGATCCATGTTTCCTCTGGTGTAGAAACCATCATTGGTCGGTAGCAGAAAAGGATTAAACTCAGCATACCAAGGTCTCCAGATATTTTTGTTGTAGGTAAGGCTTAAATCATATTTGTCGGAGAAAGAATATTTAACCAAAATACTTGGCAAAAGCCTTCCGTAAGAATCACTTCTTGAGTTTCCGGCAATATCCTGACGCATTTTATAGTCGATATATTCGTAACGAAGACCAACTCTGGTTTCCAGTTTTTCGAAAAATGTTTTAGAATAATTAGCGTAGACAGAACCAATCATATCTTCGTAATGGAAAGCATCTTTACTACTCAGTCCATTAGAAAGCGAACCGTAAATTTCATTGGGAATAATATTGTTGTTGAAATCTATTTTTCCACCTACTTCAAAATTTCCGCCGGATTTCCCTAAGGGTTGTGTATAATCTACTTTAAGATAATAATTACGCATTTCAGTATCAGAAATTACGCCCAATTCCTGAACGTCTGTTTTTGTAGCCGAAGTCGTATTTCTAAGAAAAAAGCTATCCTCCGATTCTCCGTTATAGTTTGTACCTAGATTTATATCTAAAATTCTGTTCTTTTCCTTATCGTAATATTTGTAGAAAAAGTTTGTTCCCAAAGTACTGTTTACAGCAGATGATTTTTGAGCCTGATTTCGGAAAAAATCAAATTCACCATTTTTAGTCTGTGAAGATTCAGAATCTGAAGAATTATTTGATGTCCCGCGATAAAGCTCAAGAATTACCCCAACTGTATTTTTATCGTTAAGTTCGTATTCTGAAGTAGATGAGATCGAAGGATTTTTGGCTTTCCAGACATTGTTTGTAGAACCTTCAGTTATAATATTGTCTTTATAAATGGTGTATAAAAAAGAATTACTCTGTATCCAGGTATTATCGCTGTAACTGCCGACGAAGGTCTGGGTGAATTTTTTCTTATGATAATTAAGGTTTAGATTTGTGTACTGTGAGTTTTGAGTATTTTGTCTGTTATTTAGTGTGATACTGCCTTTCATACCTTCATCGTCACGTTTTTTCAAAACAATATTGATGACAGATCCGGATGCTTCGTATCTTGCAGAAGGGCTTGTAATAACTTCTATTTTCATGAGATTATCTGCAGGAATGGTCTGAAGATATTCTTTCAGTTCTTTACCGGTAAAAACAGATTTTCTGTCGTTGATATAGACGGTTACAGATTCTCCTTCAGCTTTCAGTGCATCATTATTATCTATACTTACCAAAGGGGTCATTCGCAAAACATCCCAGGTCGTGTTTCCGGCTACAATCGAACTGTTGGCTACATTAAAAACCGTTCTGTCTACTTTAGATTCTACTGTGGGTTTTTTAGCAACAATTGTTACCGCTTCAATTTCTTTTTCCTTAGATTCTACAGTGTCCTTGCTTAATTGCGAAAACGCAGCAGTTCCTATGACTAAAGCGATTGGTGTTAATAGTTTTTTCATTTATAGTTTATCCTTGTACACATAAGACACGATAGGGGGAATATTTGTTACATGGGTTTTGTGTTAAATTGTGTTAATACTTATTTTATTAGGTTTAAACTGTTTTAAATCAGATCATAAAAAAAGCTATTCTGTATAAACAAAATAGCTTGAAGTGATTTTTTTATTGTTGTTGAATAACAACGCTTTTCTTTCTTACAGTATGGGCAGAGAAATATCCCAACGCACCGTTACTGATATTACTTGGAGGATTTGCCGGTGTAATTCCGCCTCCGGGACCGCCTCCCGAAAGCTGAAGCAATGCAGAATAAAATGTGTAAACATTCTGATCGATGCACTGCATTTCAACATGAATAGCATCCCCGACTACTACTTTAATATCATCCGGATTGTCACCATCATCATTGGGTAACAACAAAGGTCTTTGATTAGCCGTTCCGTTATTCACGTTATCAGAAAATTCAGAGAAAAACTTTTTAGGATTATTATTTACCGTATAAACAAATAAATAGCGATTTCCTAAAGCTTGAGGATCTGTAAAAACAGGTAAAAGTGTGTAGCTCGTTTCTCCGCCAACTACAAAAGAATCCTGTTCTAAATCATCAAAAGCAACTGCTTCAGGCATTGTACTTTGTGATAGATATTCCTTGCCTTCCGCCTGAATTTTTAAAGTATAAGTTCTGCCGGATTGCCCTACAAAAGTTGAAGTCTGATACGTTCCGTTTCCTACATATTGCAGCGTTTCGGTTTGTCCTGTGTTATCGCTCAGAATAACCTGTGCGTTTTCTATTGCCGGATATTGATTGGCTTCTGTAAAAGCAACAGATTTTGTGATCTTCACATAATACGGACCGGCCTGATCGGTTACATTTCCTTCAATCACAATATTTCCGCTTTGATCTTCCAGGTCAAGATCGATTTCTTTTTCGCAAGACGTGATTAAGAATAATGACAATATGATTAAAAATATATTTTTCATAATTAAAATTTGAAGTTATAAGTGATATTCGGAACCCAACGGAATAGGGAAGTCTGCATTGCTCTTGTCGTTCCCGGTTTATCAGGATTGTCTTCAAAATTAATGGTGTATGCATTTTCTCTCCCATAAACATTATAAATCCCGAATGACCAGGAACCTTTCCAGCGTTTGTTAGAAATTGTTTCATAGGTTGCGCTCAAATCCATTCTGTGATAAGCCGGCATTCTGTCCGCATTTCTGTTGCTGTACTGAAAAATTGTTTGTCCGTTCAGTTCATATTTTCCGGTCGGGAAAGTCACCGCATTTCCGGTGCTGTAAAGGAATAATCCTGAAAAAGACCATTTCGGATTCAGCTGATAAGTTGCGACAACAGAAAGGTCGTGCGTTTTGTCCTGTCTTGCATTATACCATTGATTATCATTAATTCCTTCAATTTTTCTTTCGGTTTTAGACAAAGTATAAGAAACCCAACCCGTCAGTTTTCCGCTTTTCTTTTTGGCGATTAATTCTAAACCGTAGGCTCTTCCTTTTCCAAATAACAGTTCGCTTTCTACATCTGCGGCAGTGTCAAAAGATATTTGTGCCCCGTTTTTGTAATCGATCTGATTCTGCATTGATTTGTAATAAATCTCAGCATTCAATTCATAATTATTGTTGTTGAAATTTCTGCTGTAGCCTGCACTGATTTGGTCAGCAATTTCTGGTTTTACGGTATAGCTGCTTCCAATCCATTGGTCGGTCGGGTTTCCGCTTCCGCTGTTGCTTAACAAGTGTAAATTCTGAGTGTTTCTGGAATAGCCTCCTTTCACGCTGCTTACTTCATTAATTCTGTAATTCGCTGTAATTCTCGGTTCAAGATTCACGTATGTTTTCCCAAATTTTCCTTTTTCTAAAAATTCAGAGTCGGTTAAAACTCCACTTTGGTAGGTATTAAAAGTATCGCCACCTAAAACACTGAACATTGAAAGTCTTGCTCCGTAGTTAATGGTTAACTTTTCTGTTGCTTTGTAGTCATCGTTAATGTAAACGGCGTTCTCCCAGGAATATCTCGGATTTCTCGGAAAACTGCTCACACTTGTTCCCGATGCGCTACTTGGCGTGATCGTATGATAAATTGACTGAAAACCAAATTTAACGGAATGTTTATTTCCCGCAAACCAGGAGAAATCCTGTTTCAAATTCCAGTCTTCAATTTCAGAATCTAGCCCGAAAGTATTGTTGTTGCTGCTTAATGCAACATTATAATTGTAGTTGCTGTAAATGAATGAAGTGTTGGAGAATAATTTGTTGTTGATAATGCTGTTCCAACGCAAAGTTGCTGTCGTATTTCCCCAATCGGTTGAAAATGTATCGCCCAAACCTAAAACATCTCTTCCAAAATATCCGGATAAATACAAACGGTTGTTGTCATTGATCTGATAATTGGCTTTTAAATTAAGATCATAAAAATATAATTTACTGTCCTTAAAATCATCGGTTGCTTTTAAAAATACATCCGCATACGTTCGTCTTCCAGAAACGATGAATGACGATTTTTCTTTCTGAATTGGTCCTTCAACACTTAATCTGCTGCTGATTAATCCGATTCCGCCGTTGACGTTGTAATCTTTATTGTTTCCGTCTTTCATTTTCACATCTAAAACTGATGAAAGTCGACCGCCATACTGAGCCGGACTGTTTCCTTTGATGATACTCACATCTTTCAAAGCATCGCTGTTGAAGGTACTGAAGAATCCAAGTAAATGCGATGCATTATAAACTGCTGCTTCATCCAGTAAAATCAAATTCTGATCGGTCGCACCACCTCTTACAGAAAAACCGCTGCTTCCCTCACCGTTACTTTTAATTCCGGGTAAAAGCTGAATGGTTTTCATCACATCTTTTTCACCAAACAGAACGGGAAGTTTATCAATCTGCTTAATGCTCAGAGTCTCGGTTCCCATTTGTGCAGATGTGAGATTTTTGTCTTTTTTCACGGCAGAAATTACAACTTCATCAATTTCTTTTACCCTTTCTCCGTTTTCCTGACTGAGCTGAAAATTCAGCTTAACATCATCTTCAACATTCACGATTTGCTGAAAATCTTTGAATCCGGGATTTGAAACAACCAAAGTATAAGAACCTTTAGGAAGCGAAAGCGAGTAAAATCCGTATTCGTTGGCAATAACAGAAATGGTAGGATCTTCCGCAACCTTTACGGCGACACCGATCAGTAATTCACCATTTTTTTGATCTTTTACCGTTCCGCTGACCGAATATTTCTGCTGTGCAAAAACGACTGCGCTGAAACATACCGCAGCGATAGTGGTTGCGGCTTTTAAGGATGTTTTGTGTATCAATTTTTAGTTTATTTTTTAATAGTGATGAAAGCTTTTATTTTAAATAAATGACAAAATAAATTCTGAATATTGATTTTTAATCATAAATCTGAGAAATAAAAATCTTACAATTGCCTAAACAACGAGCTTGTGGTAGATTTATTGTTTAATGAATATTAAATATTCTTTACGTTCCCATTTCAATATCATCCCAATCAGATTCTTTATTCATGAGCCATTCCAGAGCTTTTCTTCTTTCGTAAACCAGCCCTTCAATGATTTTGGCTTCTACGCTTTTTATTCTCTCATCTACGCAATACCAATGAAAACGATAGTAAAGATCAAGCATATTATAAATTTCATCATCAGTTCTCAGTTCAGACAACTGGTCGATTTTTTCATTGTCTTCTTCCTGCTCAAGATTGGGTAGCATTATAGCCATATTTTCGCCACACCATTGGGTTTCGTCAAGATCAGTAATCATTTTTGTTGCCCACATCAAAGCCCAGAGTCCTTCAAGATACCAACGTAGAGAATTGAGCTCGTAATCGGTTAATTCTTCATTATCTTTTAGTAAAATTTCATTTTCCCAATTAGAAAGATGAGAGGTGAGATTGTGTTTTTCAATCCATTTTCTGATGTAGCTTATTGGTGCTTCAAAAGAAATATTAATCAGGGCATTCATTACAGACATTCTGCTTTTTATTTCTTCTAAACTTCTTGTATTGGGATCTTCCAGAACGGGAAGCCAGGAATTGAATCTGTAATTTTTATTTTGTATAATCTGGTTATTGAGTTCTCTTACTTTAATTTTTTGTTCTTCAGTCATTTTATTGGATTTGATAATGGTGAATATCTCTGAATTGAGACTTATAGATTGTATTTTCCAATGCTAACATACAAAAACTATGAATAGAAAAGGTATTTCCTGATGTTAATCATATATTAAAAAGGGTGTGAGAAAAAGCTCAACCATTATAAAATTTGAGATGTAGTAGGGATAATTTTAAGATTTAATTCTAAAAACATTTGTATCTTTGTTGTAAGCTTTAGGGGTATTCTGAAAAGAATTGAGAGAGTCCCTTTGAACCTGATACGGCTTACACCGACGTAGGGAAAAGCAAGAAAACATTGGTCTTTGATGTTTTTCTTTCTTTATTCTGTTTTGTTTTCCTAAAGCATTTTTATAAAATAAATTTAATGGAAAATAATCTTTGGAATTACATTCAATCTGTAAAAAATCAATCACCGCTTGTTCATAATATCACCAATTTTGTGGTCATGAATAACACCGCCAATGCACTTTTAGCAGTAGGAGCATCGCCTATTATGTCTCATGCAAAATCTGAAATAAAAGATATGGTCTCTATTTCAAATGCTGTAGTCATTAATATCGGAACACTTGATGAATATTGGTCCGACTCTATGCTGATTGCTGCAGAAGAAGCTCATCAAACCAAAAAAACGTTGGTTTTAGATCCTGTCGGAGCGGGAGCAACAGCTTTTAGAGATGAAATTTTATCAAAGCTTTTAGAGTTTAAACCAACTGTGATCAGAGGAAATGCTTCAGAAATTATCGCTTTAGCCAAAGCCAATAAAACCATTACAAAAGGAGCCGACAGTACAGCGGAAAGTAATGAAGCAATTAACGCCGCAAAATATCTTGTTGAAAACTTTCAGTCTGTAGTCTGTATTTCGGGAGCTACAGATATTATCATCGATGATAAAGAAATGTACTTCGTTGAAAACGGACATCCGCTTATGACAAAAGTAACAGGATTGGGTTGTTCGGCTTCGGCTATTGTCGGAGCTTTTGCTTCAATTGCTGAGAATAAAACAGAATCAACAGTTGCTGCGATGGTGCTTTTAGGAATTGCAGGAGAATTGGCTGAAAAAATTTCGGCAGGACCGGGAAGTCTTCAGATGAATATTTTAGATAAGCTTTATAATATTTCCGAACAGGAATTTTTCGAAAATGTAAAAGTTTCTAAAAAATGAGTCTGATTCAATCTTTTCCTTATCAATTATACCTTGTGATTTCAGAAACAGACTGTAAAGGAAGAAATTTTTTGGATGTTGCCGAACAGGCAATTTTAGGTGGAGTAGACCTCATTCAGTTGCGTGAGAAAAATGCTTCTGATCTAGATTTTCTTGAAAAAGCAATTCGTCTGAAAGAAATTACCGACAAGCACGGAATTCCTTTAATTATCAATGATAATATGTTTGTTGCCAAAGAAATTGATGCTTTCGGAATTCATGTCGGAAATAATGACGCCCAACCAACAGTTTTAAGAGAAAATTCTTTTCAAAATAGGATGATTGGCTATTCAATTGAGTATTTGGAACAATTAGAAAATCGGGAGACAGTTATTTCAGATTATTTAGGAATCAGTCCTGTTTTCAGAACAGATACTAAGACAGATACCGTTACGGAATGGGGATTGGAAGGTTTAATGAAAATCAGGCAATTGACCGAAAAACCTTTAGTTGCTATCGGAAATATTCATTTTAAAAATGCAAAATCAGTCATGGAGGCGGGAGCAGATTGTATAGCAGTTGTATCAGAAATCTGCAGTGCCAAAAATCCTCAAAAAGCAGCTTTTAATTTAAAAAATGAAATCTTAAAATGAAAAAATACAAATATCCATCCGTTCTTACCATTGCGGGTTTCGACGGAAGCGGCGGAGCAGGAATTCAGGCTGATATAAAAACTATTTCGGCTTTGGGTTGTTATGCAACTTCGGTTTTGACTGCTTTGCCTGTACAAAATACGCAAGGCGTAAGAAATATTTTCCCGATACCTGTAGAAGCGGTTTCGGAACAAATTGAAGCAATTTTAGACGATATTTTTCCTGATGCCATTAAAATCGGGATGGTTCATACTCCGGAACTGGTTGAAACGATTGTAAAAACTTTAGCCAAATATAAAAAAGTACCGATTGTATTCGATCCTGTAATGGTGGCAACAAGTGGACATCGGTTGATCGAGGAAAAGACGATTGAAACCATTATTGAAAAATTATTCCCAATTTCAGACATCATTACTCCGAATATGGATGAAGCAGCGATTTTAGCAAAGATGGAGGTGAAAAATTTGGATGATATGAAAATTGCGGGAGAGCGAATAAAAGAATTAGGTTGTAAAAATATCTTATTAAAAGGCGGTCATCTGGAAACAGAAATGCTTACTTCTTTTTTTTATAATGATCAAAACGATTATCAGAGTTTTAAATCTGAAAAAGTTGACACCAAAAATACTCACGGATCGGGTTGTACATTATCATCTGCGATTGCTTCTTTTATAGCCCGTGGAAAATCGATGGATGAAGCGGTAGCTTTTGCTCAGTATTATGTTTCTGAAGCAGTTCTTAAAGGAAGCGATGTGCAGACCGGAAAAGGAAACGGCCCTTTAAATCACTTTTTTAATCCTCAAAAACTCATCAAAAATGAATTGGTCTGAAAATGCCTGGAAATCCATAGACAATATTTACAACGATATCATCGAAATGCCTTTTATTAAAGAATTATCAGATGGGAGCTTAGAAAAAGAAAAGTTTCAGTTTTACATTGCACAGGATTCATTGTATCTTGAGCATTTCGGAAGAGCTTTGGCAATGATCGGCAGCAAGGCTCATCAGGTTGAAGATGCCTTGACTTATATGAGATTTGCCGAAAATGCGATTGTTGTTGAAAATGCTTTGCACGAATCTTATTTTAAAGAATTTGAAATTTCAGGCAAAGGAATTTTAGAGCCTGTTTGTCATCACTATATTCATTTTTTGAAAAGTACGGCTGCTTTTGAACCTGTTGAAGTAGCAATGGCAGCAACGTTACCGTGTTTTTGGATTTATAAGGAAGTAGGAGATTATATTTTAAATCTTGAACAAACATCAGAAAATCCTTTCCAAAGCTGGATTGAAACGTATGGAGGGGAAGATTTTGCCAATGCTGTTAAAACAGCCATCGAAATTTGCAATAAAGCTGCTGAAAATACAACCCTGGAAATAAGAAACCGAATGAATGAAGCATTTGTAACCGCTTCACGTCTTGAATTTCAATTTTGGCAGGCGGCGTATGATTTGAAAGTTTGGTAGCTTAAAGCGAAATTTTCTTTAACATGCTTTTAAAAAAATGAAATTTATTGTAAATCTAAAATTTTTAAAAAAATATAAAAATGGGAGTAGAAATACTCTCATTTTTATTTAGCTTGAGCATATTCCTTCTTTAAATTCTTATCTAAGATGAATGGTACAAAAGGTAATACAGACCCTATAACGTAGATCACAATTCTTTTGATACTCCATTTGTAATTCACAGCAGCGATGATCAATACAGCCATATAAAACAAAAATAAAACTCCGTGAATCCAGCCAAAATATTTTACAGGTTCCGGAATATCGAAAATGTATTTTATAGGCATGGCTATAAAAAGTAAAATTAGATAGGAAATTCCTTCGATAATAGCTGTTTTGCGGTATAAATTGATCATATGATTCATTAACTATGTTTGCAAAAATAATGTGAAATAAGCCAGATTAATAAATTTATCTGGAAAAATAATAAATATTATCTGATTCAAATCTTATTTTTAAAACAGTAAATTTTTGAATTGCCTGCTGAAGAGATTCAATCAATCTGCTCGGTTTTTTTATGGAATTTTGCCCTGTAATCAATCCCCCATTTTGCGATTTCATCAATGACAGAGCTCAGCGTTTTGCCGTGTTCTGTGATTTGATATTCAACAGTAACAGGTTTGGTATTGAGAACAGTACGAATGATTAAATGATTCATTTCCATATCCTGCAGTTCTTTAGAAAGCATTTTTGAACCGATCCCGTCAACTTCCCTTACCAAATCCATAAAGCGTAGTTTCTCTCCCAACATTAAAGTACCCAAAATATGAAATTTCCATTTCCCAGAAAGGATCTCCATGGTGTCTTTAATGGCCAAAATTCTTTTTTCACAAATTCTATTATTGTTAAATTCAGGTTCTTTCTTCATTGTCTGATGATAAATTGATATTTGCAAATGTAAAAAATTTAATATCAGTTTCATAGAGGAAAGTAGTTTCCAAAAGGAAACTTAGGATGTTTTTTTACGAATTGCCAATTAAATTTGCAGCGATATGTAAATATTAACGACTAGGCATCGTTCTTAAAAACACAAATGATGAAAAAAGATTTTTCGATTTGAGCTGATGAAAATTAAAATCTCAATAATTGTTTATTTATTGATAAATACATTGTATTGCTCAGGACAAACAAAAGATGTAAAAAAAATGACCACAGATTCTGTTAATAATAATCCGCTTATTTGTGACCCGACAGAAGGTGTTTGTGGAGTTCCGGAAAATAATGATACAGTAAACATAAAATCTGAGAAATCTGATAAACCCGTGAAGATTGTTTATTTTACCGATCCTATCTGCTCGTCTTGCTGGGGAATTGAACCTCAACTGAGAAAATTGAAACTGGAATATGGCAACGATATTGAAATAGATTACAGAATGGGAGGATTACTTCCGGACTGGAGTTATAACAGTGGAGGAATAAGTAAACCTTCTGATGTGGCGCATCACTGGGACGAAGTAAGTCTACATTATGAAATACCTATTGACGGCGATGTATGGTTGGAAGATCCGCTGGATTCTTCTTATCCTCCTTCAATAGCTTTTAAAGCAGCACAGATTCAAAGTAAAGAGAAAGCAGTTCTTTTGATGAGAGAAATGCGTGAAATGCTGTTTCTGAATAAAAAAAATATTGCAAAATGGGAACATATCGCAACAGCTGCAGAAAGGGTAGGACTTGATGTAACCCAGTTAAAAACTGATTTTGAAGGGAGTGGAAAGATACTTTTTGATGAAGATTTAAAATTGGCAAAGGAAAACGGAGTAAGAGGATTTCCGTCAATATTTTTCATGAATGATTCGGGAAATAAAGAAATGATTTACGGTACAAAACCTTATCCCTTCTACGAAACCGCAGTGCTGAAAATGTTTCCTAATGCCAAGAAGAAAGAGTATTCGAAAAATTGGGAATCTCTGTTTGAAAAATATCCGTCGCTTACAGCCAAAGAATTTGCTGAATTATCAGGTTTAAATAAAATTGAAAGCGAAAAAAAACTGGATGACCTTTTCGTAAAAGGAAAACTGAAAAAACTCACGACGAAAAACGGTTCTTTATGGACTGTAAAAGTCATCGAAGAATAAACCATTTCACAAGATATCAATAAAGAAAAGGCATGAATTTTATTTTCATGCCTTTTTAAATCTTATTTTATTTAAATATTTTAATGTGACGCAGATTTCGAAAAAACATTAATGATAATAACTCCAACAATAATCAGGGCAATTCCTAGTATTGCAGGAAGATCCAAAGTCTGTTTGTAAACAAAATATCCCACCAGAGAAATCAAAACGATACCTACCGCAGACCAGATTGCATAAGCGATTCCGATGGGAATAACTTTTATAGCATGAGTGAGAAGATAAAATGATGCAGACATTGCAACTACAAAAACTATGGTCTGCAATGGTTTTGTGAAACCTTCAGAAGCTTTTAGAAATGATGTTGCCACAGATTCACAGAATATTGCCAAAGCTAAAAATAGATAGTTTTTCATGTCAATAAATTTATGGATTTCTTTGAAAAAACAGGTTCTGATAAAATTTAAATTCTCTAAAAATTCAACCATTTTTTCTCAGTCCTATTTTTTGGTTACTATCTTTGTACTTAATAACAAACTCCATGAATTCTAATTTTATTCAGACTTATGTTTCCGTAGACTGTGTGGTTTTTGGTTTTGATCATGAAAATCGACTGAATATCTTACTGGTTCAGAAATATCTTGATGAAATGCCTGTAGAAAGATCAAAAAGATTACCCGGAAGTTTGATTTTGAGTAATGAAGATGTTGATGATGCGGCTCAAAGAGTTTTAACCGAGCTTACCGGAATCAAAAAAATGGTGCTGAAGCAGTTTAAATGTTATGCAGATCCCAAAAGAGCAAGCAATGAAGATGATATAAAATGGATGGGAATGGAGTATAAACAGCAGATCGAAAGAATTATTACGGTGGCTTACCTTTCAATTTGTAAAATCGATCATAAGATCAACAGTGCAAAATATGATACCGTGGATTGGTGTACGATCGATAAAGTTCCTACACTGCCTTTTGATCATAATAAAATTATTACTGAATCTTTAGAAGAGATCAGAAAATGGATTGAAACCGATTTTTCGATTATTTTTGAGCTTCTTCCTAAAAAGTTTACCATCAGACAATTGTATCAGCTATACAATGCACTGAGTGAGAAAAAGATTGATATCAAAAATTTCCATAAAAAAATAGCATCGTTTTCTTACATCATTCCTTTGGATGAAATGGAGAAAAATGTTTCGCACCGTGCGGCAAGGTTTTATAAGTTTGATGCTAAAGTTTATCGCAAGAATTATAACAAACTGATTAAATAAATTTTATCTGGTAATTTCTGAAAATCGATAATAAATTCCCGAATATAATGGTAGCGAGTGGCTGAATGTAAATTCTGTTCAGACGCTTCAAAAACGGTATTCAAACATTACTAGAACATACACCGAGGTAATAAGTTTTTATTAAAACAATAATAGTACTAAAGGAGTCTAAAATTGGTCTCTTTTTCTTATTGAAAATATTTTAATACCACACAACGCCCTTCACATATAATTTGGTACAAAATTAGTTTAAGACTTAAGCGTAAACCAAATACCAAACATATTATGAAACTATCTACTGAATCTGAAAACATTACTTCTCATCAAACAAGAGAAATAGAAAGACAAAAAGCTCTAAAAGCATTGGAAAAGGCCAAAAGCATCAAACGAAAAGTGGTTTTTCTGCCTCAGGGAGCAACAGGTAATTTAAATGTTCGAGAAATGTTTTAATTACAAAAAAGACAACCGGTCATCTGGTTGTCTTTTTTTTATATTCAAAATATATCTTTAACTGTCATATTTTTAAAGTATAAAACTTGGCTATGATTCAGTAGCTTATTCTGTATATACAATCTCAACGATGTCGTGGTCATTAAAAATTATGAACATTTTTTTTGTTGTAAAAAAAATTCTTGTCGCGTAGATCATGGATCCTTCAGGATTTTCAGAGTATTTGTTTCCCAATATGGATATGATTTCTTTTTTTGTTTTTCCCGTTAAAGCGATTAGCTCCGGTGAGGTGTTGCTGTTTTTTTTCATCATTTTGTTTTATAATGCAATGTTAAGAATTTTTAAATTATAATTTTGCATTTTTTTAAACTTTTTATGATATTGTAATCTCTCTTTCAGGATATTATCATAATACGATTAATGAAAATCTCAAAATAATAGAATTTAAAATTCAAACAATAAAGTTCATTTTCCGCTTAAATTCTTAGCAATAATTAATATTTTTGCAGCAAATACTTCCGGTGAACAAACTTATTTTTTCATTATTATTTTTCCTGATATCAATAATCTCATTTTCACAAACTAAAGCAAAAGTAATTGGCGTATTTGATGGTGACACCATTACCGTTTTATTATCCGACAAAAGCAAGCTAAAATTAAGATTAGCTGAAGTTGATTGTCCTGAAAAAGGTCAGGCTTTTGCCAAAAATGCCAGACAATTTACTTCAGATCAGATTTTCGGGAAGCAAATTATCTTTTTTAAAACCGATAAAGATCGTTACGGGCGTGATATTGCTAAAATTTATTACAATAACGGCAAATATCTTTCAGAAGAACTGATTAAAAACGGATTAGGATGGTGGTATTTTTCTTATTCAAAAAACAAATATCTTGCAACTCTGGAAATGGAAGCAAGGTCGAAAAAGAGAGGTTTATGGCAGGATAAAAAAGCAGTTTCACCATGGGAATACCGAAAAATTCAAAGGTCAAATGCAGAAAAAAAGAGACTCAGCAAAAAACAGTCTCTTCATCTTCTATAATTAGATTTTGATCTAAAGTTTTGCGTGTAATGCTCTTTGTGCCGTGATAAACTGTTCCTCGGTAAGATCATTTTGTATGACAGACGGAACTCCTTTTCCCATATCGATAATGATACTGATCTGCAGATCACCCAGATATTTTGCGGCAGATTCCAGCTTTTTCATCACATTGGTTTTTGCAAATTCTTCTGCACCATTCCATAATTTTTTTTGAAGGTCTGTGGTACAGTCTTTCTTATTAATGGTTGTGAAATTTATTTTCATAATTAAAGCGATTAGGTCTATTTACGATCATAACAATAAATATTCCAAGCTTACACAGAGAATTACTTTTAGATACCACATTTGGTCGATTCATGGCGTGATTTTAGATTGGCTGAATATTGACGATGCAGAAGATTTCAATTAGATTCTCTTCGTGTAGCGTAAAATAATGTGCAAACATCGCAGTATGATATTAAAACATTCAAAAATAGACCTTACCATAGAGCAGCTTCATGCGAAATCTTTTATACATTTCATCGCTGAGCTTCAGAATCTTCTTAATTATATAGGGAAGCATCTGCAGGCTCTCCATCAGACCGTTTCTATCGCAGAAAGTGTTACGGCAGGTTTTTTACAGTTTTCTTTTTCGCAGATGAAAGATGCTTCAGAGTTTTTCAAAGGTGGGCTTACTGTTTATTCTTACGATGAAAAAATTAATTTATTGAATATTGATAGGGAAGAAGTCATTCGAGAAAATGGCATATCACATAATATTGCAAAACAAATGGCTCTGAATGTTGCTGAATTGTATCAAACAGACTGGTCTATTGCAGTTACCGGTTATTCAAGTCCTGTAAAAGAATCCGATCAAAAATTATTTGCCTATTTTTCTATTTCCTATGCAGGTAAAATACTCTTAACAGAACGACTGGATCTGCATTCGAGAACAATGCCTTTGAAAGCCCAAATGTATTACAGCGAGTTTATTCTTGGTTGCTTTAAACTGGAGCTTGATAAAATGACTGAAATTGAGAACGAAAGAATGTCTTCATGAGTGAAAAATATATGGCAGAAAGAGAAGCCAAATACAATAGTTTTGGAGTATTTAGAACAGTGATTCTTTTCATTTTAACATTACTATTTACAATACTTACTTATTATGTGATCAGCGATTCCGATTTATATTGGGATCGCTACATTTCTGATAAATTACAGTCTGAAAGATATTTATCATTTAACGGTTTAATGCGAGGATTGAGCTATTTTGGAAACGTACCTTTCGCTTTTTCGGCAATTGTTATCACTTCACTTATATTTTATTTGTTCAAAAAGAAACGTGAAGCATTTCTGATGCTTTCAACCATGCTTACAGGAATTATTTCATGGATTTTAAAAATGATGATCGATCGCCCAAGACCTACGGCAGATTTAGTAAAGATTTTTGAAGAAACGAATTATCAGAGTTTTCCAAGTGGGCATGTTTTATTCTATACCGTATTTTTTGGATTTTTATCGATTATTTGTTTTCATGCACAAAGAATTTCAACACCAATAAAACGAACGCTTATTGTATTTTTAATTATGATACTATTTCTGTCGGCTGCATCGAGAATTTATCTTGGTGCCCATTGGTTTACAGATATATTGGGCGGATTTATTATAGGAATTCAATTTCTTATCATTGGTGAATTTCTTTATGCAAGAAAATCAGATGAATAGAATGACGAAAGATATTCTTTTAAAAATTTAGTTGCAGAACAACTTTATCCGCCCTGAGTTTTAACGCTAAAACCGTGATGAACTTTGCTGGATGAAAGTATTCAATGTGATTGTAAGATAATATAAAGTTTCTGGAACTTAGTAACTGTATTTTTTTTTAGATATAATTGTTCTCTAATTAATTGAAGAGCTGTAAAGCACCACATAATCCCAAGGATTCATGGTTAGGATAAATGTTTCAGAAACTTTCTGTTTTTCTCCTGTAAAAAGATTCGTATAAAAACCGGTATCAAATGATGTATCAAACTGTACCACTAATACATCTCTGCTTAAATTGATAAAACCAAGAACCTTATCGCCGTTTTTCTCACGAACAAATGAGATGACCTGATCCATACGGTCGTTCATAATTCTTACCATTTCTCCGCCGTGATTTCCGTTCCAAAGTGCCTGGTTCTGATGTTTTAAATGAAAAAGAGTAGAGTAAAGTGTGGCAATTTTATGACTTTTCCATTCGATCGGATCTTTCTCAAAAAATTCGAGAGAACGGTTAAGTCCTGCTTCCTGACCATTATAGATCAACGGAATTCCGTCCATCAGAACTGTAAAAACAATGGCCGCTTCCAATGCATCACCAAAATTGCTGTACTGATTGCCTTCCCAGGAATTTTTATCATGGTTGTCTATAAAGTTCATCCTCATTCCGTCTTTAGGAAATATTGAGACATGTTCCGCAATATAAGCTTCAGTAAGCAATTTCACACTTGTTTCAGTCGTGGCAATTTTATGCATAATATTCCAGAGATTCCAGTTGTAGGTGGCATCGAAAGCCTTTCGATGGAGCTCTTTGTCTTCGGCTTCTGCGAGCATAAATATCGGCTTTATGGCATCAAGTTCCTTCCTTGCATTTTCCCAAAAATCAAGCGGAACGAAGCTTGCAATATCACATCGGTAACCATCGATATTATATTCTGCAACCCAAAATTTTAGTGCATCTGTCATATATTTCCTAAGATCCGGATTTCTATAATCAAATTCAATAATATCGTCATAATCCCTCCATCTTGTAGATTGAAATGTACCTTTTCTTGACTTCATATACCAGTCCGGATGCTTTTCAACCAAATCATTGTCCCAACTTGTATGATTGGCGACCCAATCGAGAATGACATACATTCCATTATCATGAATGGCATTGACAAGATTTCTAAAGTCTGCTGCATCACCAAACTCAGGATTAATACCATAATAATCTTTTACAGAATAATAACTTCCCAATGTTCCTTTACGGTGTAGTTCACCGATGGGATGAATTGGCATCAGCCAAATAATATCGATTCCCAACTTTTTTAATCTTGGCAGTTGTTTTTTAATCGCTTTAAAATTTCCTTCCTCAGAAAACTGTCGTACATTAAGTTCATACAGCGTAGCATTTTTTACCCAGTCCGGGGGCAGAATTTCTACATATTTCTTTGGCAGGTAAGGGTTGGTATTTTGCTGTTCCATAGGTTTAGTCTAAAATAGTGCGTCAGGAATTTCAATCCCCTTTTCTGTAAGAAATAACCATACCATTTAAATAATAAATACTTGAAACAAAATTAATACATTAAAAATTATATTTAAGGAACATTATTTTGGTTAAAATTAAATTTGAAAAGTATTGTTTAATGGTGAAAATTTTCGATTCAATATCATTAAGGTTTAATATTTGTAATGAATGATGAGACAATATTACATTCACTATCACCAAAAAACAAATATATGATTCCTAAAAAAATACATTACTGCTGGTTTGGAGGACATCCGAAACATGAATTGGCAGAACATTGCATTGCATCCTGGAAAAAAATTCATCCTGATTATGAAATTGTAGAATGGAATGAAGGTAATGCACCTTTACAAGACAACACTTATGTAAAAGAAGCATTCGAACAGAAAAAATGGGCATTTGTTTCGGATTATGTACGTTCAAAAGTAATGCTCGATCATGGCGGAATTTATATGGATACAGACATGGAGCTTAAGCTTCCGCTGGATGAATTTCTTGATGAAAAAGCAGTTTGTGGTTTTGAAGTAAAAGGTGTTCCTTATTCTGCATTCTGGATGGCAGAACCGGATCATCAGCTTTCAAAAGATTTTGTTGCGTACTACAATAAACAAGACGGTTTTGAAGAGCACATTAATACCGATATTTTTTCTGAAATGCTCGAAAAAGAGTATGGTGCTGATCGATACAGTGATACCATTCAGAAGCTTAAACATGATGTAACACTTTATCCTTCTGTATATTTTTCACAGGATTTACCTAAAAACTATGTAAGTCATCATTTCAACGGTTCATGGTTCGGTGGAGATGAAGAAAATAAACATAAAAAAATGGTCAATATCTATGGTCTGCTTGAACGGCTTATCAATTCTCCTGATGCAGAAAGGGCTGTTCACAGCATTATTAATGAACATAAAATTATTGATGCAAATCAGATTCTGAATTTAATACCAAAAGAAAAAATAAAGGAATATTTAGATGAATTTTAAAATAATTAAGTGCTACAATACCTGATATATATCAAAAAAACGCTGTAAACATTGATGTTTACAGCGTTTTAGCTTATTTTGGTTTCCCAACTGGCGGAGAGTGAGGGATTCGAACCCCCGGACCTGTTACAGTCAACAGTTTTCAAGACTGCCGCAATCGACCACTCTGCCAACTCTCCTTATTTACTACGATTTCTCGTTTTCAGTGGTGCAAATATAGGATGTTTTTTTGTTATGGCAAAGAGAAAATTGAAAATTGTTTAAGATTTGATCCTATTAATCGAAGAATGAGAGATTTAAATTTTAAACTTCTTCAATCACTTCATCATAAGTTACTGGGTCAGCGATTTCCTGATAACGTTCCCATTCTGCCTCAAGAGTTTTGTCCGTTTTCATTTCTTTTTCAAGTTTAAGGCTTTCTCTGTATTGTTTTGCCTCTGCTAAAAGTGTCCATTTACAATTGATTCCGATTAACTCAAGATGATGCTTTAAATCATTAATGTCCAATCTGAAAAATTCTTTCCGAGGATTTATTTTATTGAGCTGATCTTTAAGAAATTTTTTATGAAGTTGTCTTTCTAGGGCAGGCGCATCATCGGAGTATATCATTGCATGAACGTCAAATTCAAACGGTACACTTGCATCTCCTAATTCACGAACTCGGTCTAAAGGCTCTAAACGTCTCGTCATTCCTATTTTATAAACATGCTCTCCAAACGAACCGATGTTTGAAATCACATACACATTTCCGGTTTTTGTTTGCTGAGCCATTGATATGGCTCTTTGATTTTTTTCTTCTGCCGCTTCGAGTTTTCCCTGGAGTTCTTCCAGTTTTTGTTGGAAAATTGCTTTCTGCTCTTGATTAGCTCTTGAAACTTGTGCTTCTGCTTTTTCAATGAGTCTTTTTAAAGTTTGTTCTTCTTTTTCGGCTTCTTTTATTGCTTTTTCAAACTCTTTTCGGGCTTTTTCCTCTTCACGAATCTGTTCGCGGATTTGTCTCTGTTCTTCAAGTTCCATTGCACGCAATTCTTGTGCAACGACTGCCCATTTTAATTCTTCTAATCTCGCCTGATGATAAACTTCTGATATTCTTGCATTTCTAAACGCTTTTCCGTTAAAATTAACCAACTGAAAAGCATCTTCTATTTTCTGTTTCAAGATGCCATAATTGTCTTTTCTTACTGTTGCTAAAATAGAATCAACTTTACCGTTGTAAGCATCAATCACAAAATCCACAGCAGTTTTTTGTCTTTCTTCATCCATATATTCGCAGATTCCGGCTTGTCGGTTCACAATCATCAGTTTATTGTTTTGACGAAGTTTTTTAAGATTTTCTCCGGCTTCTTTATGACTAAAATCTTCTGCAAGCTGGTCTAAGAGCGTATAGCTCGGTACAAGATATTCATTTCCATAGCCTTTAATTACATTTTGCATTGCCTGAATTCTGTCTGCAATTTCATTGGCTTCTCTCAAACTTTTGTAAGCATCACCGCCAATGGTTTCTGCTCTGTTTTCTGCATTTTCGATAATTCTTTTTGATTCTCTTACTGCATTTTCGTAGAGAAGCTCAATTTCACGTTTTTTATTTTCTGTGAGTTCTTTAATATTTCGGCGTGATTCTTTTGCATTTTCCTGAGCATCAAACAATTCCTGATTTCCTTTTTCTCGGAGTTTCTCGTAATATTTATGAGCTTTTTTCAACAAATATTCGCATTCTACTTTTACATCAATTATATTTTGATATTTACTTAATTCTGCAATTTTATCTTTTAGATCACGATTATTAATTTGAAGTTCTGAAAATTCTGTTTGGGTTGATTCAAGCTTATTTTTTAATAAATTATTTTCAGCTTGATGTTGCGCTATATCTTTTGATAGTTCAGTGATTTTTGAATCTTTGGTTTTGATTTCATTATTTAATTTTAGTGATTTAGCATAAAAATAAATCACTAAAATGATTAAAATAACAATTAAAATAATTTCCATGGTTATTAGTTTTTTGATATACAATAATACACAAATGATTGAAAAAAATATTACGGAAAACCATAATTTGGTTTTAAGCTTTCTTAAAGATGAATTTTCTTGAAATCACTCATCATTAATTCACATTACTAATTTCAAAACACTATTTTTATCAAAAATTATTCATGAAGAAAATTTCACTTTTTGCTTACGTATTTCTTACCATTACAATTTCTGCTCAAGGAAAGAAATTTTTTGAAACTGGAGAAGCAGTATTAAAAAATCCTGTGGAAAAAGTTAATTTGAATTTTGAATATGAATTACCTCTTGTAAAAGTAGAAATAGATGGTAAAATGTATCAGTTTTTGTTTGACACAGGAGCACCTACAGTTATTTCTTTCGCAATTTTTAATCAATTAAAACTGAAAGAAAAACATACCAGCAAAGTTTCAGATTCACAGAAAAATAAGCAAAAACAGATTTTTACCGAAATCCCTGAAATGAAAATTGATAATATCATCTTCAAAAATATCGGGACAGTTGTGATGGATTTACAAGGGACAGAATTCGGCTGTATAAAAATTGACGGAATTATCGGAGCCAATCAAATGGCAAAACTTTTCTGGAGAATCAATTATTCTGAAAATAATCTGGAAGCAACCCAAAATCTTACCAATTTCTCGATCGAACGGTACGAAACCATATTTTCTTTTGATCCCAAAATGCAGAAAACACCTATCATTGAAGCTAAAATTTTAGATAAAAAAATAGAGATGACTTTTGATACCGGCTTTACAGGTTCCATGAAAATCTTAGATAAATATTTCGATCCGAAAAAAGGTAATGTGAAGTTTGTTGAAACGTACGGAATTGCTTCTATAGGTGCTTTCGGAGCAGGAAAACCACAGGTTTCATATCATTTCAAGACGGGCGAAATTATAATCGATCAAAAGAAATTCGGCAACCAGCTTATCGTTACCGGATCTACAAGTTTGCTGGGAAATGAATTTCTCAAAAAATTTAGTTATATTCTGGATTGGAAAAATAGTAAGATCTACCTTCATCAAATTAAAGAAGATGAGCCTAAACTAGAATCATTTGGTTTTGGATATCGATTTATCGACAATAAAGCGAAAGTGGTTTTATTATTTAATGATAAAGATTTTCCTTTAAAATTTGATGATGAGATTTTAAGCATCAATCACATAAGTCTCGAAAATCTGACCAACGAAACGGTTTGCACATATATGCTGAACCGAATTGAGAAAGATGTTAATGTTATCAATATTAAAATAAAAAGAGAAGGGAAAGTTTTAAATTTTGTTATTGCTAAAAAAGAATATTTGGAATAATTTTAATAAAAAAAATCCTCAAATCGAGGGCTTTATAATTACCAATTTTTATCAATCATATAAATCATCTGCGTCATGATCGTTGCTCCCAACAACAATTCTCTGCGGTTTACTTTTTCAAAAGTATCTTCTTCGGTGTGGTGAATATCAAAATACCTCTGAGAATCCGGAGCCAGCTCTGCGGTAGGAATTCCCATATCTTTCAAAGGATATATATCGGTTCCTGAATATCTTCCTTCAAAATCATAAGCTCCGTAAGGTAAAAATAGGGAAGACCAGCTTTTGATCTGATTGATTTTAGCCTCATCCATTTCCAGAGCAATTCCTCTTGGTGAAAATCCTCCCGCGTCAGATTCTAAGGCAAAAAGGTGCTTTTCGTTGCTATTTTTTACTATTTTTCCGTATTGCTGACCGCCTTTTACACCGTTTTCTTCATTGGCAAAACAGACGACTCTTATCGTGTGATTATTTTTAATCCCTAAATTTTTAAAAGTTCTTAAAACTTCGATGCTCTGTACAATTCCTGCTCCGTCGTCATGAGCTCCTTCGCCTACATCCCATGAATCTAAATGTCCGCCTACAACAATCACACTTCTATCTTTGTGACCTGTGATTTCCCCGATAACAGAGTGGGAGAGTTTCTCACCTTTCATACCACAGTTGGAATTGAGTTTAGCGATAATTTTTTGTGATTTTAAAAGACTTTCCAGTTCATCTGCAGTAGTATTTCCGATGGCAACGGCAGGGATTTTTTCAATATCTTTATCGTAACGCATCGCTCCTGTGTGCGGAACATCATCAAATGCAGACGAAAGTGATCGTACAATCGCAAATTTTCCGCCTTTTTTTGACGTTAATGATGCAGCAGTAGAGCGATAAACAGCTGCATCGCTGTAGGCATGAAAAGTCTGAACGTAAGACTGACTAAAGGGATAATTGAAGAAAACAATCTTATCTTTTACCTGATCAGGAGGAAGTCTGTCATATTCCGCTAAAGATTTCACCATAATAATATCTCCCGAAATATCTTTTCCTTTTGTGCCTTCAGAATTGCCTAAAGAAAGCATTTTCAAAGAAATCCATTTTCCGTTTCCGGCTTTTATTTTCAAAGATTCTTTTCCTCGTTCCCAAACCGGAATCATGACTTCCTGAAGCCACACTTTATCGGCTCCGGCTTCTTTTAATTTTTGTTCGGCCCATTTTACCGATTTTTCGTAAGCCTCTGAGCCGCTTAGTCGATGATCTATATTTTTCGTTAAATCTCTTAATTCGTTATACGACTTTCCTTTATTTAAAATTTCCGTTGAAATTCTGCTGAATTGAATTGAATCTTCTTTAGTCTGTCCGAAAGCAGTGAAACCGAAGAATAGGATAGCGGTTGAAATTATATTTTTCATTGAATTTTCTGTGATTTCATTAAAATTTTAATTCCATATCGATTTGTCTTCCTTCTGCCAAAGCTTTTTTGTCTATTGAAGTTCCTACTCCAACACCAACTGCCAAACCAATGGGTAAACCCAATGCCATTAAACCAATATTTCCCATGCTCAAACCGAAAACTACACCTAAAGGCAATCCGAAAGCCGACATTCCGACGGCCGTCCAAAGGTTTCTGTAATAATTTTTAGGAACTATTTTATGATCAGCTTCCAGTTTTTTGATAATAGCAGTCTGTATTTTTTTTAGAAATTTATAAAGCTGAAAACCTGTCAGAGTTGTTGAATTAATATCTTCAATCTGTTGATTGATAAATTGTACAATTTCTGATGGAAGCTTTTTAATATTAAGTTTTTCAATCAATTGCTGCATCTGATCGTACAGATTTTTTACTTTATCGTTATTGATCTGTTCCGGGTTTAAATTTAATTGTTTGATTTCCATATTAATTTTTCTGATGAGATTGGTTTGGATTTACAGTTTTTGGAATTTTAAATAATAATACCAGCGCATATATTTGAAGAATCGTTTGTACGGTACTAATAATTCCGACCACAGGCTCATTTAAAATATCCGAAATAATGAACGGAATACTGATAAGACCGAATGCGAAAAGAGCAAGTAAAATATATTTAAACCATTCAATCCCTTTACTGGTGACATACGCAAGCACGAAACCAAATGCCAGAACAATAATTGCTATGAAAATTTGCAGTTTATTTTCTAAAGTATCATATTTCCAGATCAGGTTGCCAATGCCTAAAAATCCTGAGATATAAAGGAGTTCGGCAGCTTTTTTGTAATTCGGATGAACAGGTTGTGTATTTTCTTCTGAAAGAGTTTTGTTAATACTCATTAGTTTTTTATAAATTAAATTTAAAGGTCTACCAGTTTTTATCAATCATAAAAATAAGCTGGGTCATGGCAACTGCTCCGAGAAGTAATTCTCTTTTGTTAACCTTATCGAAAGTATCTTTTTCAGAATGATGATAATCAAAATATCGTTGGGTATCAACGACCATTTCAGCCAACGGAACATCCAGTTTTTTCAATGGTGCAATATCCTGAATGGCGTAAGTCTGGTCGAAATCATAGATTCCGTAAGGTAAAAAGTAATTTTTCCATTCGAAAATCAGCTTTCTTCTTTGTGGAGACATATCCAATGAAAAACCTCGTGGTGAATAACCTCCTGCATCGGTTCCCAATGCAAAAATATGCTTTTCTTCTTTCTTTTTTGCCTGCAAAGCATAGGTTTCACGACCCATTCCACCGTTTTCACTGTTGGCATAAAGCACAACTCTTAGCGTATGGTTATTATCATAACCCAAAGCTTTAAATGTTCTTAGAACTTCCATACACTGCACAACTCCGGTTCCGTCGTCATGAGCGCCTTCAGCAAAATCCCAAGAATCCAGCTGCGCACCCAGAACAATCACCTTTGAATCTTTTTTACCGGGAATTTCGCCGATAATATTATGATTAATGGTTTCGCCCTTTGATTCGGCAGACATGTTGATTTTAGCCTTAACCGGTGTTTTCTTTAGCAGTTTTTCAAGCTCATCTGCAGAACGGACTCCAATGGTCATTGCCGGAATTCTTGTTTTGTCTTCAGGCTCATAATAAACCTGTTTTGCGTGCGGAATGTCGTCCGAAGCGGTCGTTAATGATCTTATAATTAAAGCTTTTGCTCCTTTCTGTCCAATCACGGAAGCCGAAATAAGCTTAGATTTTGCAGCAATCATATAAGAATCTACGGTACTGATAATGGTAGGATCAATCGGATAGTTTACAAAAATGATTTTATCTTTTACGTCTGCGGTTCTCAGGTTTACAAGCTCCTGAACATCATTTACCAAAAGAATATCAGCGATTAAATCTTTTCCCTTTGTTCCTTCAGAATTCCCGAATGAAAGCATTTTAATAGATTTCCAATCGCCTGAAGAAGTTTTGATCTGCAAAGATTCTTTTCCTCTGATCCATACCGGAACTTTTACTTCCTGTTTCCATATATTTTCAGCTCCTGCTTCTTTGAGATTTTTTTCGGCCCATTCGGTTGCTTTAGCGTAGCCCGGTGACGCACTGAATCGCGATCCGATTCCTTTGGTCAATTCACCAAGATTATCGTACGCTGTTCCATGAAGAAAAATTTCATCAGAGATTTTCTTAAATTCTTCATGATAGTTGAATTTAGGAATTACTTTCGGTTTTTTCACCGGAGCTTTTTTCTGAGAAAATAAAAATCCACTCAAAAAGAGTGGAAGTATGATAAGTAATATTTTTTTCATTTTTACTGACCGTTTTCTTTTCGGAGCATAAAAATAAAGAAAAAATAGATAATTATTGTTTCATATCATACATTAATAATGCAGTGACAAGTTTAGGCTCAATGAATGTGCATTTTGGAGGCATACTCAGCTTTAAATCAGATATTTTAATCATATCATTAAAGCTTATAGGATAAATTCCGAAACCTACTTTTCCTTCTCCGCTGTCTACCTTTTCTTTTAATAAATTAATTCCTTCAATATTGGAAGTTCCCTTGATGTAGGAAATCTCATCAGAGCTGTCAGAATCTTCAATATTCAGAATATCTTTTACAATATATTTATCTAAAAGATGGTGGTCTAAATTGTCTAAAGACATTTCCTGGGAACGAAGATCGTGTTTTACGTGAAGAGAATAGAATTTACCATCCAGATACATCGAAATATGGAATTTCTGAGAAGGGTAGTAAGGTGTTTCTCCTTTTTCGTGGATTAAAAAGTATTTTTCAATTCTATTCAGGAATTCTTCCGTTGTAAGATCACCGATGCTTTTCACAATTCTGTTGTAATCGTGAATTTTGATAGATTGGTTAGAAACAATAAAGCTATAAACGAAATTGTATGCCTCTGTTCCGTTATGCCTTTTGTTTTTATCTTTTAAACGTTTGGCGTGCAATGCTGTAGAACCTATCCTGTGGTGACCATCAGCGATGTAGAAAGAATCGATCTGGTCTATTACTTCCTTGAACTGCTGTAATTTCAAACGGTTATCAATTCTCCAAATTTTATGTCTGATGCCGATTGTATCGACGTGATTGAAGATCGGAACATTTTTCTCCTCATGATTCATCAATAATTCAATTTTTGAATTTGATTGATAAGTTAGCAAAACAGGTTCTGCCTGAAGATTTACTTTATCAAGATAATGCGCCAGCTTTTCTTTTCTTTCAGGAATGGTACTTTCATGTCTCTTGATTTTTCCTGCCCAGAAATCCTCAATGCTTGCAAGACCTAAAAGTCCCCTGAAAACCTGCTTATTCGGGTAAATCTGCTCGTAAAGATAATAAGCGGAACTATCCTGAACCAAAACATTTTCTTCAAGAAGCTCTTCAAACGTAGAACGAATTTTCCTCAGATTCCTGTCGACATCTTTAGATTTGCTTACAACATAAGGTTTAATCATATTGATGTAAGTTTTCTCTTTTTGCGCTTTTTCAGCAATTTCAGCCTGGGTGAAATTATCTAAAGGATGTGTAGGAAATGTAGACTCATGATCTTTATGAGGTCTGATTCCGCGGAAAGGTTTAAAAACTGGCATATATAGTTTATAGTTTCTTTTTAATTTCAATAATTTGTTGGGCAAGCTCTACACCGATTTTTTCTTGTGCATCTACCGTATTTCCTCCTAAATGTGGTGTAAGAGACAGGTTCGGATTCATCAACAATATAAGCTCCGGTTTTGGCTCATTTTCAAAAACATCGAGTGCTGCTCCTGCAACTTTTCCGGATTCTATAAAATCCAGTAAAGTCACTTCATTAATGACACCGCCTCTTGCCGTATTTACGATATAAACACCGTCTTTCATTTTTTCAAACTGTGGCGTATCAATGATGTATTCGCTGGTTTGCGGAGTATTAATACTTATAAATTCAGCATCTTTTAAAAAATCATCCGTATTGTTGGTAGATGTGATTTCAAAATTGGCTTTTTGACCATCGAAGAATTCTAAAGTTAATGTTTCTGTTCTTGGTTTTCTTGTCAGAACTTTCACTTTCATTCCTAAAGAAATTCCCATTTTTACAACTTCCTGACCAATACTTCCGAAACCGATCACTCCCAAAGTTTTCCCTGAAAGTTCGTACGCTTTGCTGAACGATTTTTTCATCGCATCGAAATGGGTTTCTCCTTCCAATGGCATCAATCTGTTTGATTCATGCAAAAATCTGGCTAAAGAAAAGAAATGTGCAAAAACCAATTCTGCTACAGACTTTGATGAAGCGGTTGGTGTATTGATGATATAAATTCCTTTATCTATGGCATAATCTACATCAATATTATCCATTCCTATGCCGCCTCTTCCGACGATTTTAAGATTCGGACAAGCATCAATCAGATCTTTTCTAACCTTTGTAGCACTTCTTACCAATAGAACATCAACATTATTTTCATTGATGAAACTGGCAACATGATCCTGAGCAACCCTGTTGTCGAGCACCTCTATTCCGGCTTCTTTTAAAGTAATTTCTCCGGCTTTTGAAATTCCGTCGTTAGCTAAAACCTTCATGATTATATTTAATTAAGGCGAACTTTTTTACAAAATAAATAGTTGCGCAAATTAAGAAATTTTAAGATAATGAAAAATAAATCTTAAATACTTTAAATAGGGCAACTGCTTATTTTAAAGATTTCATTACATCTACCAAAACTTGTACGCTTTCAATCGGTAAAGCGTTGTACAGACTTGCTCTGTAACCGCCCAAGCTTCTGTGACCATTTAATCCGCTGATTCCTGCAGCTTTCCATGCCGCATCAAATTCTTCTTTTTTACTTTCATCAAGGAGTTTGAAAGAAACATTCATCAGAGAACGATCTTCTTTTACACAGAAAGTTTCAAATAACGGGTTAGAATCAATTTCATCATACAACAATTTAGCCTTAGCTTCATTTCTTGCTTCTGCAGCTGCAATTCCTCCGTTTTTCTCTAAATACTGTAAAGTCAATAAAGATGCATAAACCGGGAATACAGGCGGAGTATTGTACATTGATTCTTTAGAAATGTGCTGATTGTAATCTAAAATAGAGAACATATTTTCTCTGTCGGTCTTACCTAAAATCTCTTTCTTTACAACCACTAAAGTTACGCCTGCAGGTCCCATATTTTTCTGAGCTCCTGCATAAATCAAGTCAAATTTTGAGAAATCCAATTGTCTTGAGAAAATATCAGAACTCATGTCACAAACCATAATGGTTTCTACATCCGGGAAAGTTTTCATCTGAGTTCCGTAGATCGTATTGTTTGAAGTACAGTGGAAATAATCATATTCTGCACCTACTTTATAATCTTTAGGAATGAAAGAATAGTTTTCTTCTTTTGAAGTACCAACAACATCTACACTTCCAACTTTTTTTGCTTCTTTTATTGCTCCTGCAGCCCAGGTTCCGGTGTCCAGGTAAGCAGCTTTTCCGCCAACTTTCATCAGATTATAAGGAACCATTGCAAACTGAAGACTTGCTCCGCCACCCAGATAAAGCACTTCATAATCATCACCAAGATTCATAAGCCTTTTTACAATAGCGCGCGCTTCATCCATTACTGCAACAAATTCTTTGCTTCTGTGGGAAATTTCAAGAATCGATAATCCCATTCCGTTAAAATCTAAAATGGCTGCTGCAGATTTTTCGAATACTTCCTGTGGTAAAATACAAGGTCCTGCGCTGAAATTGTGCTTTTTAATCATAACTTTCTTATTGTTTTTTGCAAATTTTATTCAAGATAGAAAAAATCTGCGGTTTCATTGGTATTTTAAAAAGATTTATATAAAATTAAAATAAAAAACCGCCTCATGATTCATGAGACGGTAGTTGTTATTCTCCGTGTAAGAATGCTTTTTTGTTTAGCAGTGCTTCATCAGATTCTACATGATCTTCATCCGGAACACAGCAGTCTACAGGACAAACTGCAGCACATTGTGGCTCTTCATGAAAACCTTTACACTCTGTACATTTATCTGTTACAATAAAATAAACATCATCACTTACAGGCTCCTGCGGCGCATTTGCATCCACAGTAAGACCAGAAGGTAAAGTTACAGTTCCTGAAAGTTCTGTACCGTCGGATGCTTTCCAGTCTACTGCTCCTTCATAAATTGCATTGTTTGGACATTCGGGTTCACAAGCCCCGCAGTTAATGCATTCATCAGTTATTTTAATAGCCATCGCTAATTTTTTTTAAATTTGCACAAAATTACAAAATATTCCCCAATTTTAAAGTAATTATGAATATCGAAAAAGCAGTTTTAGGACTAAACGAATTAAGTGGTTATATAAAAGATTTTTTAACAAGAAATCCTGAAGATTATAGCGAAATTGATGTAGAATTTGAGCAGGTATTGAAAAGATCTGAAATTGAAAATCCTTGGTTTACAATTGATAATCAGAAATTTGCTTTAAAACAATGGTCTGAATTACTGACTGTTGATAATATAAATAATTGGCTGAAAGAATATTCACCATCAAAAATATCAAAAAAAGTAGGATTAATTCTTGCCGGAAATATTCCATTCGTTGGGCTGCATGATGTAATCTCAGTGATCTTAAGCAATCATATTCCTTTGATCAAATTATCATCAAAAGATCGATTAATGATTCCTTTTTTATTAAAAAAATGGAAAGAATTTTCTGATGAAGAGATTAAGTTTGAATTTGTTGAGAAATTGGTTAATTTTGATGCCGTAATTGCCACAGGAAGTAATAACACAGCAAGATATTTAGAATATTATTTTAAAAATCATTTAAGTATCATTAGAAAAAACAGGACTTCCGTTGCTGTTTTAAAAGGTGATGAAAAAGAAGATGATTTAAAACTCCTTGCGAACGATATTTTCCAATATTTTGGGTTAGGCTGCAGAAATGTGACCAGAGTTTTCATTCCTGAAGATTTTCTAATCGACAGATTATTTGAGAGTTTCTTAGATTTCAAAGAAATCATCAATCATAACAAGTATGCCAATAATTACGATTACAACAGGGCGGTTTATCTTCTGAATCAGGATAAATTCTGGGACAATAATTTTGTGATGCTTAAGGAAGATGAGAAATTGTTCAGCCCGCTTTCTGTAATTAATTTCAGCAGATATTCATCTTTGGACGAAGTGAAAAATTTTATTGAAGAAAATGAAGAAAACATTCAATGCATTGTTGCAAAAGATGATTTAGGCATCGGATCTATTCCTTTTGGAGAAGCTCAAAATCCTTCATTAAACACTTATGCAGACAATGTTGATACGATGAAGTTTTTGGAGGTTATTTAATTTTTTTAGCTTACATTAGTTTTACCAAAATTTCAAATCTGTTTTATTATGAAAAAGTTGTTCTTGGTTTTGAGTCTATTTGCAGTATCGTTTGCAATGGCGCAGAATGTTACTAAAGTAGAAATTCAGAATCCGGCGATGGATGTTGCTACTCCGATTGCTAAAGATAAAATCGAACTCTATAATCAGTCGTTTTCAAAATTTGTCTCTGCACTAAAAGCATCAGATAAAAATGCGGTTTCGGGTTTAATTTCAGAAAAAGTAAAGAATCTGGTTAATGAAAAAATGATCCAGACACTTTCGGGAGGAATTAGTTTTGACAGAAAAACAGAAGTTTATCTGTCTGGTTACCAAAAATTGATTGATAACCAAACTTACCCTGCGATTCAATATAAATATGAAGACGACAAACAAAATCCGCCGAGAGATCTGATTACGGTAATTTTCGAAAACGATGGGAAAATTCTTGGTGTAAAACCTGATTACAGCAAATAATTATATTTAAAAGAATAAGTAGCGCACAATTTCGTTTATTGTTTATTCAAAACAATTAAAATAGGATGAGAAAAATATTTTTAATTCTTGCGGTTTTATCTGTTCAATTTTTTATTTCACAAAAAAAGACAGAAGCAAAGTCTGAAAACAAGAAGAATACCATCGAAAATAAAAATGATGCTTTAAGTTTAAGCAAAAAAGAAAAGGATCTTTATCATGAAAAGTTCCTGAAATTTATTGCCGCTCTGAAAGCTTCTGACCGTGCAGCTATGGACGCTTTATTGTCGGATAAGGCAAAAAAAATGGTAACGGATGTTGTCTACAAAAAATTGTCGACAGATATCGATACCAATAAAACTTTTGAAATTGTAAAAACGGGTTACAAACCATTAATTGATGGCAGCAGTTTTCCGATGATTCAATATAAATATTCTGATGACAAGGCAGCAGAACCCAAGGAAATTATTACTGCCGTATTCGAACCAGACGGGAAAATATTAGGAATTAAACCTTATGAAATTAGAAAATAAAAGATTTCAGAATTTTAAATAAAATAACTATGATGACAGATGTTTTAGTCTCGCATTCTTCGGATGTAGAAAAGGCTGAATTTTACAAGAAAACGTATTTGCATGTAGCTTTTGCTATTCTCGCATTTATTGGTGTTGAAACGGTTTTACTGAATGTTGTACCACCGGAAGTAATCGGATTAATGTTCGCTCAGAAATATACTTGGCTATTGGTAATCGGTGTATTCTGGCTGGCTTCTTTTCTAGCAACCAAATGGTCTTTGGCTCAAAGTAAATCTACCCAATATTTTGGATTGGCTTTTTATGTTTTACTGGAAGCTGTGATTTTCCTTCCGTTAATCTATATTGCCGTAGCCAATGCGGGAACCGTTGTAATTCTTCAGGCGGCAACACTTACGATCGCTATGTTTGCAGGGATTTCTGCAGTAGCATTTACTTCTAAAAGAGATTTTTCATTCCTCAGAAATATTATTGTAATCGGAGGTTTTATTGCTTTAGGACTTATTGTAGGCGGAGCAATCTTCGGATTCAATCTTGGACTTTGGTTCTCCGTAGGAATGGTAATTTTGGCTTCTGCAACGATTTTATATCAAACAAGCAAACTTAAAGAAGGATATACAACCAACCAATATGTCGGGGCTTCTTTACAGCTGTTTGCATCAATTATGCTTTTGTTCTGGTATATTTTAAGAATTTTAATGAGCAGAAGAAGCTAATTTTAAAGTTATAGATTATGAGTTTTGAATTATAAAAATCTTTCAAAACTTTATAAACCCAAAAAATCCTGATGTCTTTTCATCGGGATTTTATTTTTGGTTTGTTTAAACACAAGCGGCACTAATTTCTTCACAAATAACACAATTTTCAATAATTATACTCGTGAAAATTTGTGAAAAATATTTGTGATCTTAGCGTTTAAATTATTTGTCAATCGATCCTAAAACCTTTTGCGCAAATGAGTTTAAAGCATCTTTTTCACTCATTCCGTTTTGTACATTAGCATGAACTTCAAGAGCACCACAAATATTTGTGATTAATTCTCCTGCAACATTCAAATCTTCTTCCGTAGTTCCTCTGAACTCGGTGAAGCTTTCCAAAACTTCTAACGTTTTTTCAAGGTTTTCAGGAGTCTGATTTTGGTAAAACTGTCTGATAACTGGCAATTTCATATGTGATTTCTGTATTTTTTTTGTTTGTCATATGGATTCGTGTGATACGAATTCATAATTACAATTCATTAAATAAATTAATTAAACTTTCTGCCTGATTAGACTGCACCTGATTCACCAATTCTCCATTTTTGAAGATCGCAAAAGTAGGTAAATTATCAACTTTAGCTAATTTTCTGCTTTCAGGTAATTTTTCTGCATCTACATAAAGGAAAGGAATACTGTCGTTTTCTGATGCCAGTTTTTTGAATTTAGGCTTCATAATTCTGCAGTTTCCGCACCATGTTGCTCCGTATTGTACAACCACTTTTTCATTATCGCTTACAATATTTTGTAGCGTATCTTCTGTTAATTCTGTATACATAATTTTAATTTGAAAATTTGGAAATTGATTAATTTGAAAATGCTTAGAGTATGTTTAAATTTATAATCTCTCTATATTGTAGACATTTAGCAGATTAAAAAAATTGAAATAAATCTGCTCAATCAGCAAAATCAGTGAGAATTATATTAAAAATTGATTGAGAAAAACTAAAAGTTAATCATATAGAATTTAAAATAACAAAACTTAAACTTGCTCTTAGAAATAGAAAATGAGATAATCCTTAAAGTAATCATGTGATTAATTTTCAAATTATCTCATTTTCAAATTACCACATTGTATTAGTTCTTCGCTAAATACTCAGCAGTAGAAGTTCTGTCGGCTTTCATCGCTTCTTTACCTTCTTCCCAGTTCGCAGGGCAAACTTCACCATGCTTCTGAACGTGAGTGTAAGCGTCGATTAATCTTAAATATTCTTTTACGTTTCTACCAAGAGGCATATCGTTTACAGACTCGTGGAAAATTTTTCCTGTTTCGTCGATTAGATAAGTCGCTCTGTAAGTAACGTTTGAACCAGTAAAAACTTCTTCACCTTCTTCATTGTATTCGAAATCCTGATCCACAATTCCTAAAAGGTTTGCCAATTGTCTGTGTGTATCAGCTAAAAGTGGGTAAGTTACTCCTTCAATACCACCGTTATCTTTTGATACGTTCAACCAAGCGAAGTGTACCTCGTTTGTATCACAAGAAGCACCGATTACTTTAGTGTTTCTTTTTTCGAACTCACTTAAAGCTTCCTGGAAAGCGTGAAGTTCAGTCGGGCAAACGAAAGTGAAATCTTTCGGATACCAGAACAAAAGAACTTTTTGCTGATTGTTTGTAGCTTCTTCCAAGATGTTGATTTTTAAATCATCACCCATTTCAGACATTGCGTCTACCGTTACATTTGGGAATTTTTTTCCTACTAAAGACATAATTTTCTATTTTTGATTTAAAATTTTACTTTGCAAATATACATAGTTTTATCTATTGATATTATAATTATTGATAAATAAAATCTATAATTGTTTTTAGCCTTAATTAC